>RCNB010000554.1_pt1 | contig 24441 bp, 27 predicted proteins | sample 2041321 | NCBI WGS metagenome assembly RCNB01 (sample SAMN09708232, study PRJNA481090) | Marine sediment metagenome, whole genome shotgun sequencing project. | reverse complement strand
ACTACACACTAATGCTTATGATGAAGCAATTACCACTCCAACAGAGGAGTCTGTACGTCGAGCAATGGCCATTCAACTGATAATAAATAAAGAGCTTGGTTTGGCTAAAAATGAAAATCCAATTCAAGGTTCTTTTATAATCGAAGAATTAACCGATTTGGTCGAGGAAGCTGTTTTGATTGAGTTTGATAGGATTACGGAACGTGGTGGTGTTCTTGGTGCTATGGAAACCATGTATCAACGCTCTAAAATTCAAGAGGAAAGCTTATATTATGAAACCCTAAAACATAATGGAGATTTTCCAATTATAGGGGTAAATACATTTTTAAGTAGTAAGGGGTCTCCAACAGTTATTCCCAAAGAAGTCATTAGAGCTACTGAAGACGAAAAGCAATACCAAATTAAGACGCTAGAGAATTTACATAAAGCAAATAATACAGATGCACTTTTAAAGGATTTACAGCGCAAAGCCATTCATAACGAAAATATTTTTGAAGCCCTTATGGAAGTGTGCAAGTATTGTTCTTTAGGTCAAATAACATCAGCCCTTTTTGAAGTAGGAGGACAGTACCGTAGGAATATGTAATAAGTAGATTATTACTTAGTTGGTTTTTTTTGTAACTTGTTGCAGACTAATTAACTAAAATATTATTATGAAAGCTTTAAAGTTCATGACGGTTCTTGTTATGATAGTATTCGTTGCCCATTCATGCAAATCAGACAAAAAAGAACAGCTTAAAGTAGAAGATACGGTTTCAACCGTTTCTTACAATTTTATTGAAGTTATAGCTAAAGATTTTACTTTTACCGTAGACGATACAATTTCTTCGGGTTGGTCAACTTTTAGGATGAAAAATACGGGGATGATGGATCACTTTTTCTTATTGACAAAGCTGCCAGATTCATTAACTATTGATGATTATTTAAGAGATGTAGCAGGAGCCTTTGGTGTGACTTGGGAAGCAATTAAAGCAAACAAACCGAAAGATGAAGCGTTTGGTCTTTTAGGGCAGCATCTTCCAGAATGGTATGCATCAGCTAAGGCAATGGGGGGTGCTGGATTGATTTCTGGTGGAGAAACGGCAATAAATACATTAAAATTGGAACCTGGTTATTATGTTATGGAATGTTATGTAAAAACTGAAAATGGACAATTTCATACCGAATTAGGGATGATTAACCCTTTAATAGTTTCAGAAGAGGTTGCTAACAATGAACCACCTGAATCAAATGTGCAAATTACCCTTTCAAATGATAGTTTGCAAGTCGATGGATATGCAAAATTGGGTCTAAATGTATTTTCTGTTTATTTTAAAGATCAGAGTGCATTTGGTTTAGGGAATGATATTCATATTGTTAAGGTTAATGATAGTACTAATTTGGAAGAAGTGTCTCAGTGGATGGACTGGTCAAATCTTAAGGGATTAGTATCTCCTGGACCAGGGATTTTTGTCGGAGGAACTCAAGAAATGCCAACAGGATATACGTCTTATTTCAAGTGCAATCTAGAGCCTGGAAAATATGCCTTTATAGCAGAAACACCTGTTGGGAGGTTTAAGACATTTACGGTTAGGTGATTCTAATTAAGTAATTAGTACCTTAGTATTCTGTATATGAATTTCAAAAAATATTTTCAAGAACTTAAAAGACGTCACGTTGTTAAGGCTGGTTTAGCTTATTTAGTAGTTGCATGGCTGATAGTACAAGTCTTATCAATCATAATACCTGCGTTTGGATTATCAACGTCATTGTTAAAAACTGGAATTATTATTTTAACAATAGGATTTCCCATTTGGCTAATTTTTTCTTGGGTGTATGACTTAACACCAGAAGGGTTTAAGAAAACGGAAGATGCTGAGTTTGACGAAGAATTTTCAGCAAAGAAAAACGTAAAACTCAATAGAATAATAATTGGAGCACTTTCTGTAGCTGTTATTCTTCTTGTTTATAACCAATTTAGACTTAAAGATTCATATCAAGCCGAGATTGCTGCAGTTTCTAAAGTAGATAATAGAAAATCGGTTGCAGTACTACCTTTCACAAATTTAAGTACAGATGAGGAAAACACTTTTTTTACTGCTGGAGTTCATGAGGACGTGTTAAATAAATTATCTGGTATTAATAATTTGAGAGTTATTTCTCGAACGTCCGTAATGAAATATAGAGATTATGAAGGTTCCTTGTCAGAAGTTGGTTTCCGGCTAAATGTAAAATATATTGTAGAAGGTACTGTACAACGTAGTAATAATCAGGTAAGGGTTACTGCAAAACTCATTAATGCCGAAACCGATGAAAGCTTGTGGTCAAATAATTATGACCGAACTCTAGAAAATGTATTCTCCCTACAAAACGATATTGCACAAGAAATTGTAAAAACTCTAGAGACAAAAATTAGCGAGCAGGAAGATAAAAACCTTAATGAAATACCAACTAGGGATATTAATGCTTATGACAATTATTTAAAAGCACGAACTATTTTAAATGCTTCAAATTATAATAATGAGCAACTTATTCAGGCCATAGGTTTTTTAAATACCGCGATTAAGTTTGACCCAAATTTTATTCAAGCTAGGTCAGCTTTATCTTTAGCTCTAACAGATGTTTATTATTTTAAATCTAATTTTGGTGAAGATAAAGATGAGATAGGAGTAGCAAAGCTAAAAGCACAAGAAGCTTTAAATGATGTTATTAGATTAAGCCCTGAAAGCCATTACAGATATAAAGAAGAAGGGTATTACCATTATGTTGTTGAAAAAGACCCAATTGCTGCATTGCAAAATTTTGATAAAGCCATAGTCCTGTTTCCTAATGATGCTGAAACCTTGGGGCTTCAGGCTCAAATTTATCAGGAATTAGGACAGCTTGACAAGATGGTTCTTAATTTGGAAAAGGCTTATGCAATTGATAATACAAATGCAAGAACCGCTTATTTCTTAACATTTGGCTATGAATTTACTAATCAATATGATAAGTTGGTACCGTATTTAGAACGTTTATTAGAGTTAGAACCAGAAAAAACCCATTACGAAATTCAGGCGAAGTATTATCAATTCCTTCACGACGGTAAATTAGAATCTTATATGGCTTATGAAACAGCCGTAAAGACTGTTAAAACAACTACTATTCGTGATGATCGTTCCGTTTTAAACAACGAAATGACCGTTGCCATGTTCAATAATAATTTTGAGTTATATTCAAAGGCTTATATGGGCAAATGGGATACACACCAAAAAGGTCATGGAGATTGGGCTTGCCCAATGATTGATAATGATGACATTAACTTGGCTAATTTGCTAATTCAACATGACAAACATGACGATGCTCAAGAAATTATAGAAGGCGCCAAAAATAGAATTACTAGACCCTATCAAAAAAATGGATTTTGTATATTTAATAAATCCACCTACAATCCTAAATTAGAATATTTAATAGGAAACAAAGAGGTAGCACGTAGGGAGTTTGACTCTATTGTTCCCGAAATATTGAATAATGACTTATTTCCTCGTGGACCAGTAGAGCGGGGCGTCCTTTTACAAACAGCAGACATGGTTGCTCCAGATCAGGTTTATATGATATACAAACAAATTACGAGTAAACCAGTCACATTTATAACAATGGAAAGTGTTTGTGCAAACCCGTGGATGTATCCAAACTTAATTAAAGATCCAAATTTCATTAAAGAGATAAAAGAAGATGGACGTTTTGTAGCGTTTTTAAAACATTACAAATTACTATCAGAAAGTTAAATCTAAAATTTCTAATTATGCGAAGATTACAAGGTAAGAGACCAATTCCGTTGTAGCTTACTAAATTTCCTAAGTTCTTTTCTCAATATTGTTAAGAATTCTTTGCCGTCACTATTACAATGTTCCAAACGTTTACAGTTTTTATATAACCTATTTGTTAGACGCTTGACTGTTGCTGCATGTTTATGTTTTTTATCCGAAAACCTTTCAGACTCAGCTTTAATAATTTCTGGAACCAATAATTCTGATTGTTGAACCATGTCCCCCGAAAAATAAATATCTTGATCTTCACTACCATCTGGGCGCAGTGAGGTTAAATCGTAACTTAAATATTTCGAAATTCTTTGAGATAGAGAAAAAATCTCAATGGCCTTTTTATATATAGGCAAATCTGATGTTGATGTGTATAACATATTCTTTTCTTAGCAGTAACAAAATTAGGTCTAAATCCATAAGGATATATTTGGAAACATAAGTAAATTAGTTAAATTGGTTTAATATTTAATATATTTATACTTTATTTTTTAATAATGAAAGTAGATATACTTAACTGGAAGATATTAAGCTGCTTGCAAGAAAATGCTCGGCAAACAAATACGGAAATTGCTCGTCGAGTTGGAGTTTCTTCACCAGCCGTGGCGGAGCGTATTCGTAAAATGGAAGATGCAGGAGTTATAGAAGGTTATTATAGTAAAGTCTCTTTTATAGAAACAGGATATCAACTAAAGGCAATTATCACACTTCGCGCCTTTATGGGTCGTCTTAAACCATTTTTAGAGAAAGTAAAAACTTTTAAGGAGGTAATAAACTGTCATAGAATTACAGGGAATGAAAACATTGTTCTTGAGGTAATATTAATGGATCAAAATCATTTAGAACAATTCATTGACCAACTTATTACCTATGGTGAGACAAAAACACAAATTGTCCTTTCTTCTGTTATTCAACATAATCCTATCATTATGGATATTAAAAATTAAGTGAAACACATAAATAAAAGTTAAAAATAGATTTGTCAAATCTATTTTTTCTAATTTTAGAATTAAGTATTATATTATGTGTAAGCTATTTCTTTTTCTTTCTTTCTTTGCTTTTTTTTGTTCAAATGCTCAAAGTAACAATTATGAAAGTGGAAGGATAGTTGATTCATTAGAAGTAAAAAATTCTTCTGATACTTATGCGCTTTACCTTCCGAAAAAGTATAATAAAAATGTATTATCGGCCATTGTTTTTATTTTTGAACCTGCTGCGCGCGGAAAAATAGGAATACAACCTTTTATTGAAGCGGCAGAAAAATACAACTACATCTTAATATGTTCCAATAGTTGTAGAAATGGTCCTAACGATAAAAATTTTGAGAGAGCAAACAGTCTTTTTGAAACCATTTTCGGTATTTTTAATATTGACAATAACCTAATCTATACAACGGGTTTTTCGGGAGGCTCAAGATTAGCGACTTCTGTTGCAGTGCTCTCTAACCAAGTGCAAGGCGTAATTGGTTGTGGAGCAGGATTTTCACAAAACCTATCTCTTAAACCCACTATAGAAAATATTTCTTATGTAGGATTAGTTGGTGACAGTGATATGAATTATCAAGAAATGTTCGAGGTGAAAAAGTGGTTGAAAAAGTTCAACATCCCAAATGAACTTTTCACCTATGAAGACAATCATAGTTGGCCCCCTTCAATTCAAATTTTAAGAGCATTTGATTGGTTAGAACTTCAGGCTTATAAAAAAAGGATTAAACCTATTAATGATAGTGTTATAGCCAATGCTTTCATAAGCAATTATGATACAGCCAAATTATTAGAGAATAATAATCAAATAGAACTAGCTACTTGGGAATACGAACGTATTATTAAAAACTATTCACGTTATTTTAAGTTGGATAGCATTATACCTAAAATTAAAGAGCTTAAAAAAGGCAAAATATATAAAAGCCAAGTAAAAACACGTGAACGTATCAAAACTGATGAAGTAAAGGTCATGAATACATTTGATAAAAAGTTCAAATCTGAATTTGATATTGGAAAGTCTGATGATAATTATAAATGGTGGAAAAAAGAATTCAAAAAAATGAAAGATGAATATCTACGGTCTGACGATATTTATTTAAAAAAAATGGGAGAGAGAGTTAGCTTTTTAGTATATGCTAGGGCTATTGAGACTGCAAGTGACCAATTGCGATTAAACAACCTACAAAAGGCAATATATTGTCATACATTGAATACTGTGTTATTTCCAGAACGGCCATATACCTTCTATTTATTGGCTGTAGACTACGCTTTGCTAAACGAAAAAGAAAAAATGCTTCAAAACTTAAAACAGGCCATTGATAATGGATTTACGAATAAAGATTATATTTTAAATACCGAAGAGTTTAAAAATTATATAAACAATGAAGCATTTAAAAGTTTAGTAAATTCTATTTAATTATGGATTGACTAAATGAGGAACGTCATCTAAATCCCAATGAATTACCAAACCTTCGGCAAGTCTTTGAGCTATTGTTTTACCATATAGTAATTCACATAAATATAGGGCTGCTTCAAAACTTTTGGCACCACCGGCTGAGGTTATATACTTACCATCATGTACAAACAAAATATCTTTTCTAATGTCAAGATTAGGAAACATATCTCGCATTGTATCAATATCGCTTGGAAAAGTTGTAGACACAGACTTATCCAAAAGTCCAGCCTTTGCAAGCACAAAAGCACCATCGCAATGTGACGTTATAAATTGTGCGTCTTTATCAACTTTTTTAATAAAATTGAGTAATGTGTCATCTTCTAGATCTGTATCTAAATGATGTTCTGCACTGGGTACGACCAAAATATCTATTTTTGGAATTGTGTCTGAAACATAGTTGTAGTCTGGTAGAATTCTCAAGCCTTCAAAGGTTGTTATGGCATCATTGGTATTAGCAACAGTAAAGACATTCATGGCTTTTATACCCTTTCTAAAAACAGTATGTTGAAAAACATCAAATGGAGCGGTCAATTCAGTGTTGTAAGTACCATCCATTACTAAAAAAGCAACATTATAATTATCAGGATTTAGTTTAGGGACAATTCTCTTAATACTGGCTTTTGTCACTATTTCTTTACCAGCTTCTGAATTGTTACAATTCACAAAAGGCAAAATGAAAATTATAAATATAAGCTTCTTCATTTTTTTAATTAATCCGCCAAGGTGGATTTTTTCTGTTTTCACCTGCATGAAATAAAATTATGTGATTACCATCAGGACCTTGTAAATGAGCCTCGCACCACAACCAAGATTTATCTTTAGGCAGTTGATTAAATATAATACCTTTTGACTGAAGTTTTGAAACTAATTCATTGAGATTATCATCTTCAAAATAAACTGTAATTCCATTATCTTTGGGCAATCTATCTGCATCATGAATAGAATATGTAGCATCACCAAAGGACATTCAAAACGAACATACCTAGGCAATGCCTCAACAATTAGTTTTAAACCCAGGGTTTTATAAAATGCTGTTGCCTTTTCTACATCAATAGATGGGATGGTAACTTGATTCAAATTCATTGTCGAACTTTTTTAGATTTCATGTACAATTTAAGTACAAATAATAAAAGTGTACATAAACCAGCAAGCACGGATATGGCATACCAAGTATTATCAAAGCCAATTCTGTTTACCATTTGCATACCGGCATTATGTCCAAAAATATGAGCAAATGAAAATGCAATACTATACAAAGCCATATATTCCCCTTGATTTCCTTTTTTTGCTCGCTCCATAGCAAATGCATTTGAAAAGGGAAAGGCAATCATCTCTCCAATCGTCATTAATAAAATACCTATAACGAGCACTCCAGTCCATGTTGTTAGGTTTAACACTATAAAGCTTAAACCTGTCAATATTGCTCCAAAAAGCATAAGACCAGTTTTGGTGAAACGACTATTTTCCAACCATTTAATAAGAGGCATTTCCAACACAAAAATTATAAGCCCATTTAGGCCTAATAACAGTCCTATTTGAAATTCCGATAGTGTATGAGCTTCGCGGTAATATAGTGGCATTGTAGAAAAGTATTGTAAAAATACAATGCCAAAGAGCATCATGGCTACTAAAAATATTATAAAAGAGAAGTCTCCATAAGCCGATTTTGGGTTTTCTACCTTGATATCATCCAACGGTGTTGATTTCTTCGGATTAAGTACATTTATCAGTACAATACTTGCAATAATACAAGTGATTCCATCTATCCAGAATAGAGCACCGTAGCTCATTGTTGTTATTATGATTCCACCAATGGCAGGCCCAGCAGAAAAACCAAGGTTAATTGCAAGCCTAATTAGGGTTACACTTCTCGTTTTATTTTCAGGTTTGCTATAAGCACTTAAAGCCACAAACATTGCAGGACGAAAAGTATCTGCAACAAGCATCACTAAAAATATTCCGATGCAAAAGGAAACAAAAGTATTCAAAAATTGAAGCCCAATAAACAACAACCCTGTTGCTAATAGGCTGTACAACATAACTTTATAATATCCTATCTTGTCAGTTAAACGTCCTCCTAACCAAGAACCACAAACAGACCCTAAGCCAAATGCACTCATAATCCAACCTACGTCTTCAAATGTAAAGTTTAAACTCTCCGTTAGATATAAGGATAGAAAAGGTATTACCATTGTACCAGCTCTATTAATGAGTGTGATTAGAGCCAGCCACCATACTTCTTGAGAGAGGCCTTTAAATGTATTTATGTAATTGTTAAATAGTGTTTTCATTAGATTGATTGGTATAAAAATAAAACGTCCAGCTAAAAAGCTGGACGTTTATATATTGTAATATTTTATAATTATATCATCGCAATATATAAGGTGTCCAACTTCTACGAGTAGAGGTGCACAGCTGCTTATAAATATTGACGATAAATCTCATCTTTTTGAATTTTTTGATTAGTCAAAGCTATGGAAAAAAATCTTATGTTGTATTTTTGAACTCGAAATAATATGAAATGAAAAAAATTGCATACCTCTTATTCATTGTTTTCATGTCCAGTTGCGCACAAGAAAAACGAGTATTGATAGGAGAAACCAAATTTCAACAAGAACTCAATGCTGACTTTAAAGATGCTACCAAATCTCCATTAAAGAAAAAGGATTTAAGAAAATTTAAGGGATTGGATTTTTTTAAGTTTGATTCGATCTATGTCGTTTCTGCAATTTTAAAACGAACACCCGATACTGAATTTTTCAAAATGAAAACTACAACAAGTAGAGTCTCTAATTATCGTGTTTATGCAGAACTTACATTTCAAGTAAAGGGAGAACCTTTTAGTTTAAATGTATATCAGAATCAAGATTTATTGCAAAAAGAAGAGTATGAAGATTATTTGTTTCTGCCATTTTTAGATGATACTAATGGAGAAGAGTCTTATGCTGGCGGACGTTATATTGAATTAAGAATTCCAAAAGGAGATTCTATAATCATTGATTTTAATGCAGCTTATAACCCCTATTGTGCATACAACGATAAATATTCTTGTCCAATTGTACCAAGGAATAATTATGTCTCAACAAATATTGAAGCTGGAGTAAAGGCATTCAAAAAGCACTAATAGCTTTTAACCAAAAACAATCCTAAGAATACCGCGAAGAAAGCAACGATAAAACTACCTATGGCATAAAGTGCAAAACTCGTGAAATCTCCAGATTTTAAGAATACGTGATTTTCATAAGCAAAGGTTGAAAATGTTGTGAATCCACCACAGAACCCTGTAGCTAAAAGCAATGTCTGATTTGAAGTTAACGTGTCATTCTTAGCTGCTAGACCCAATATTACTCCTATTAGCAAACTTCCCAATATGTTTGCCATAAATGTACCCCAAGGAATTCCAGTAGATACACTATTAAACTGTTTGCCAATAACAAAACGTAGTGCACTTCCGAAGCCACCACCAATAAATACAAGAATAAGTTGTTTCATAAAAATTATTCTTTTAACGGAATATAAATCTCGGTAATCCAGTCTGATGGGTTTGGAAAATCTCCAGGATCGTTTGTGTAAATTTCAAATGGTTTTGCTTCGGACTGTTCAAGGCTGTTATCAGCCATATGCTGCATCGCTGCCTCCCATGCTTTACCTAAATGGGTATAATTGCCTTTTAGCGTCGTTTTTAAAACTTTTTGCCTAGGCATATAACCACAAAGCACATCACTGTCTCCAGTTATAATCACTTTTTCTTTTATAGGCATTGCGTTGCTCATAATAACGTTTCCGTTATCCATGTCCATCTCATGGTAAATTGTAAATGGCATGCCATACATACCTATATTGTTTTTAGCCATAAAAACACCAATACTGCCGTATTGTTGTCCCATTATCTGACTAATATTGCTATTTGTAGCATTAGTGGTTTTATATAGATAAAAGCCTCCACCATGCTCAGTAATTCCTTTTACGGTTACATTATATCTTCCGATACTTTCTACTGTTACACTATCTAATTTTTCTAAACCTCGTTCAAAATCGGGACCTACCATTTTATCCATTCCTCCGTTAATCAAGGCAGAAAATTTAAGTATAAATGGGTTGCTATCACTTTTCATTCCCCAGGTAACATTGGTGCCATTATCAGCTTTTTCAAATTTCCAGTATACATTTGAAGCAGGGAAATCTTCAAATTGCATTTCTTGTGATATAGAATCATAAGGGCTAACAGCAAGTGTTTTCATATTGCCAGCTCCATCTTTACTAATCCATGAATATGATCCTCCAACGCCACTCGTTTGCTCTGGGTAAGTGATTTCTAAATCGGGTTCTTTCTCTACCCAGGGAGACCATGCTTCCCAATTTTTATAGTCGTTAATATTTCCAAAGAGAATCGCAGCGGATGCATTAATAGTTCTTGTGCGGGTGACATCGTATGAACTAGGCTGCAGAGCAATATAAGTGCAAGATCCAATGATTATAATTAATAGCAAAATGATGATATATTTAAAAGCTTTCATTTTGAATTGGTTTAGATATATACTCAAAGATACATAATTCTATATTTTTCACTCCAATTTATTAATGAGGTATAAATTAGAACCATATTAAAAAAAGATTCTAAATTGTAGAGTAAATTAATCTGTAAACAAGAACTTAATCGCTACAATCATTCCTAAAAAAGCAATAAAAGCTAGTAATACCCAAAGACTGCCTTTGTAATATTTTCTATGTACTTTAAGGTCTTTTCTGTACGCAAAAACAAGAGCAATAATAAATGTTATAGCGAATAATATTCCGAAAATTATCTGACCTTTGCTAAACATAAATTTTATATTTTTAAAAGCTCATTAATATTTTTGAGCTCTCAGCAAAATTAATAATATTATGCCAAATGCAATAGTTTTTGGAGCGACATCTGGAATTGGTAAACAACTAGCTCAGATGTTAGTGTCTGATGGGTATAGAGTGGCTATCACTGGACGGCGAATGGAGTTGCTTAAAGCTATAGAATGCACAAATCCCGAGAACTTCATTATCAAACAGAACAATGTTCAGGATATTGTTTCAATTGAGTCAGTTTTTAATGAATTAGTAAAAGAATTTGGAACTGTTGACTTGATTATACATAGTTCTGGAATTGGTTATGAAAATCCTGAATTGAATTGGCAAAAGGAATATGATACAATTCAAACCAATGTTATAGGAGCAACACTAATTTATGATTTGGCTTTTAATTTGTTTAAGCAACAATGCAATGGCCATTTGGTTGCAATTTCTTCTATAGCATCATTAAGAGGGAATAGGGAATCTCCAGCGTATTTTGCATCAAAGGCGTATCAAGTTAATTATTTGGAGTCTTTGTATTTTAAGTCAAAAGAAGTAAAAGGAGGAAAGGTTTATATATCAGATGTTCGTCCAGGTTTTGTAGATACTAAAATGGCTTTGGGCGAAGGCATATTCTGGATGTCTTCACTTAATAAGGCCAGTAAGCAGATATATTCAGCAATTAAAAGAAAAAAGCGTCGTGTGTACATTTCAAAACGATGGAATTTAATTGCATTGGTTCTGAAAATTGTGCCCTCGTGGCTAATGAAAAAAGTAATGTAATTTTTATAATAATAGATAGATGAAAAACAAAATTGAGGATGTAAAGGCATTTCATAAGGCGTATAAATTGGATTATAGAGAAACACCAAAAGCCAATTTAGGGATTGAAAAAAACATGCTACGCTATAAACTTATGAGGGAAGAAAATGAAGAGTATCTAGAAGCTGCAAATGACGATGATTTGGTTGAGGTTGCTGATGCTTTGGGGGATATGTTATACATCCTTTGTGGTACAATAATTGAGCACGGTTTACAGCATAAAATCGATGAAGTCTTTACTGAAATACAGCGTAGTAATATGAGTAAATTGGGTGATGATGGTGAGCCAATTTATAGAGAAGATGGTAAAGTACTCAAAGGGCCTAATTATTTTAAACCTCAGATACAAGAGATATTAGATAAATAAAAAAGAGGTCGTTTGTAAAGTCAAGTAATCTGTTAATTGATTACTATTGACTTATAGATTGCTTCGTTCCTCGCAATGACGTGAAACTAAATTTTTTAGACGACTTCTTTTATTTATACTTTAACTCTCCAGCCAAATTTATCTTCAGTTTTATTGGTTTGAATATCGGTTATGCGCTTTTTTAAACGAGAAGCATAGGTGTTCTCAAATTCGGGCAAATCAAAATCTTTGTCTTTATAGCCAAACCCAGAAATTGGAGAAACAACAGCAGCTGTGCCTGCTCCAAACATTTCCTTTAAGGTCCCATTATTTGCTGCTTCTACAACCTCTTTTACACTGATTTTTCTTACTTCACATTTTATCCCTTCGTCTTTGGCAATGTCAAGGATACTTTTACGTGTAATACCATCCAATATTCGATCACTTGTTGGACCGGTAATTAACGTGTCATTAATTCTGATAAAAATATTCATTGCACCCGCCTCCTCTATAAATTCATGCGTATTATCATCAGTCCAAATTACTTGGTTATAACCTTTTTCTATCGCCAATTGTGTTGGGTAAAATTGTCCAGCATAATTACCACCAGCCTTAGCAAAACCAACACCACCATTAGCAGAACGTGAATATGTTTCTTCTATTAGTACTTTAATTTTTCCAGAAAAGTACGCACCAGAAGGAGCAGTAGCGATAATAAAGGTATATTCATCGGCAGGTGAAGCGTGGAATCCTTTTCCTGATGCAAAAATGAATGGTCTTATATATAATGAACTCCCTTCGTTTTTAGGAATCCATGCATTGTCAACTTCAAGCAAGGTTTTTAGACCTTCCATGAAATATTCTTCTGGCAATTCAGGAATTGCTAAGCGTTTTGAAGAGATATTTAAACGTTTAAAATTTTCAATAGGGCGGAATAAAAACACATTATCATCTGCATCTTTATAGGCTTTCATACCTTCAAAAACAGATTGACCATAATGGAAAATCTTCGCAGATGGATCTAGGCTAATAGCTTGATAAGGCTTAATTTCTGGAGCATTCCATTGTCCTTTTTTATATTCACAAACAAGCATATGATCAGCAAAAATACTCCCGAAGCTTAAATTGTTAAAATCAACGTCATTTATCTTAGAGTGTTCAACTCTGGTGATATGTATTTTTGGCATAGTCTCTTTTATCATAACAAGATGATTTATGGGGCAAAATTAAGTAAAATAGAGTTTAAAAAAAATAGATATTTAACATTTAAATCGTATTTTTATCGGTCGAATGATTAACATAAAATTCCCATTTATCATGAAACATTATTTTGTTCTATTATTAGTTTTTGCGTCACTATTTTCTTGTAAATCTGAAAAAAAAGAAGTTGAAGAAACGATTATAAAAGAAGACATTGCGTATGCTTCTTTTGGAGAAGAAATTGCAGATGAAGATGCTATTTCTGCTACAGAATTGTACGCTAAGTATAAAACCATGACTGCTGGAGATACACTTGTCTCAAAGGTTTCAGCATCAATCAATGAGGTTTGTTCTAAAAAAGGATGCTGGATGAAGCTTGATTTGGGTAATGAAGCAGAGGTTATGGTTAGATTTAAAGATTACGGTTTCTTTATGCCGTTGAATGCTGAAGGCGACGTTATTGTAAATGGTAAGGCCTATGTTTCTGAAACAACGGTTAATGAGCTTCGTCATTATGCTGAAGATGCAGGAAAGACTCAAGAAGAAATTGATGCCATAACAGAGCCAGAAATCACATTTGCTTTTGAAGCAGATGGAGTATTATTGAAACAATAGCGATGAAGCTTAAATACTTGTCATTGTTATTGATTTTGGTATTTATTTGTAATTCTTGTAAGAAGGAGACAAATCCCAAGTCCAATGAACCAAACTTAGATGCTAAGAAAGAATTGGTCATGGCTGAGGTTTCAGAAATGGCAAATTTGATGAATGAAATGTACGCCTACAATGAAGCAATTAAACAACAAATTATCAATGGCAATCTTGAAGCCGGCTATCCTGAGAATTTTGATAAAATCCATACTGCTATATTAACCGATCCAACGGATAGGGATTTGACTTTTGAAAGTTTTTCAAGACAGTTTATAGAGAGTCAAAAGTCAGTTTTTAATGAGTCTGAAGAGAACTTGAAGTCAAGGTATAATAATTCTATAAACAGTTGTATGTCTTGTCACAACGTAAAATGTGTTGGACCAATTCCTAGAATTAAGAAGCTCCTCATCAATTAGTTTGAAGCGAAAAATAATTACAACAGGAGACGGCTCAAAAACCATTCAAATTGAAGAATGGAATGAACAATATCATTCTCTTCATGGTGCCATAAATGAGGCAAATCACGTATTTATTAAACACGGGTTGATTTTTTTTATAGAGAGTTTCCCTAATATAAAATCTATTGATATATTAGAGATTGGTTTTGGTACAGGGTTAAATGCGCTAATTACATTACTAAAAGCTGAAGCTTTAAATCTCGATATAAATTATGTTGGAGTAGAGGCATATCCTGTACATCAAGATGAAATTAAGCAACTTAATTATGTAAATCAGCTATCAACCAATGACACTGCTTTTTCTAAGCTACATGAATGTTCTTGGGAAAGTGTGCATAAACTCACACCTCACTTCACACTGCTAAAACAACAAAAACTATTTAGTGAAATCAATCAAAAAATGGCTTTTAACCTAATTTATTTTGATGCTTTTGGTGCTCGTGTGCAACCGGAATTATGGACAGAGAGCATTTTTAAAATCATGTATGATGGACTAAAAGAGAATGGTGTTTTGGTGACATATTCAGCTAAAGGGAGTGTAAGGCGTGCTATGCAGGCGGTAGGATTTTTTGTAGAACGTCTTCCAGGACCTCCTGGTAAACGAGAGATGTTGCGTGCTCAAAAAAGAGTATAATATACAGAGTTATTAGATTATCTGAGTTGGAAAATTTATCATGAGCTTTAATTGTTAAGAGTAACGAAACAAAACTTTAAAAATCACCAAATATACTGTTAAACCTAGCTTAATAACAGTTATTTTAAAAACCCAAAGTTGTACTTTTGTGCTATAATTATGAGGGTATTAATAACAGGGGCAACAGGTTTGGTAGGACAAGAGATTGTTAAGCAATGTCATGACCAAAATATGGATGTAAACTATTTATCGACCAATCGTTCAAAGATAGTTGATGAAAACAAATACAAAGGTTTTTATTGGAATCCAGATAGTGGTGAGATTGACAGCGATTGTTTTCAAGATGTTGATGTTATTATTAATCTAGCTGGTGCTACGGTAGCCAAACGCTGGACAAATGAATATAAAAATGAAATTTTAGACAGCAGACTTAATTCACTTAAGCTTTTGCATTCAACCATAAAAAGTAATAATCTTTCTATTAGTCATATTATATCTGCAAGTGCGATTGGTATTTACCCAGATTCGTTGACACATTATTATGAAGAGGATTTTAATATTAAAGGCAAAGGATTTTTAAGTGATGTTGTAAAACAGTGGGAAAAAGAAGCTCATAAGTTTGAACAACTTGGCATAAATGTTTCTATTATTAGAATTGGAATTGTCTTGGCAACCAAAGGAGGCGCACTCCCAAAACTTTCAAATCCAATTAAAAAATATGTTGGTGCTACATTAGGTAATGGAAAACAATGGCAATCATGGATTCATATTGAAGATTTAGCAGCAATATTTTTATATATGATTTCTAAAAAATTATATGGAACATTTAACGCGGTTGCACCAAATGCAGTTACACAAGAAGAGTTGGTTAAGGCCATTGCTAAAGCTTTTCATAGACCATTGTTTTTGCCTAAAATCCCATCGTTTGTGCTTAAGATTCTCCTTGGAGAAATGAGTGCTTTGGTTTTGGAAAGTCAACGGGTAAGTTCAAAAAAGATTGAAAAATTAGGTTACGAGTTTAAGCATCATCATGTGCAATTAGCTGTTGATAATTTGTTACTATGATTAAGAAGTTATATTAGTTCAGCTATTTTTCTTGTTATTCCACCTTCCTAAACTTTAAATCCCTTACGCGACCTGATGAAACGTTACAACCAGTAATTTTATTGTTTGAATCTCTCAAAAATGTAATTTCACCAAAATACCATGCTTCACTAGAAAACATATCTTCTTTAACTGAATTAAGTCCAAAGTTATCCAATCTAGAATGTTGCGCCATTAATTTACCATCAACAACGACGAAATCGTATGTTGTTGATAATTCTTCACTAAAATAGCTGCCTTCAAAATCAGATAGATTAACTGAGGCTATATCAAAAGCTTTTAATCTCTGTGCTTCCATTATTTGATCATTTTGATGAAGTTTAATTAAATTAATATTTTCACCTCCATTTGGAACAAATTCAATTTTGGCTTCAACACTTTCAACTTTAAATTCAGTTATTGATATTGGAATAAGTGAAAGTGTAGATTGCCCAGTTGCTTTTGCCAATAATTGATCATTGTTTTTAGTCACACTAATTGTAAAACCAGGCTGCAATTCAAAATCCCCAACATAAGTGTTTAAAGTATTTTCATTTATAGAAACTATTTCCTTAGGTTTTTCATCTTTTAATTCTTTCTTTTTAGGTTCAATCTCAATTTTATCTTTAAGATAAATGTCTACCACATTATGAGCCATTCTACCTGAGTCAAATTCAGCAGAATTACTAAACACAATTACGGAAAAATTTTCATCTGGAAATCGAGTTAAATAAGAACGATAGCCTGCATCAGCTCCACCATGCTGTATTTCTTTTAAGCCTTTATAGGCGCCAACAAATTGACCAAGCGCCCCTCCATCGTTTTTCCATTATTTAGAGTCGCTGGTGTATTCATTTTGTTAATTATTGATTTGTCCCCAACTTTAGTATTCCAGAAATTTAACGACCAAAGGCTTAAATCTTCAACAGTAGTAAAAAGACTGGTTGCCCCCACATTTGCGTAATTCAATACACTTTTTTTAAATCCCGTATTATTTGCATAATATGAATATGTCCTGTTTTTTACAATTTTTTCATGATCATCATAAAAGAGCGTATTAGTCATTTGTAATGGCTCAAAAATGTTTGCATTCGTAAATTCTGCAAAAGACATTTGCGATACTCTAGCAACTACTTCTGCCAAAAGTGTAAATCCAGTATTACAATATAAATACTCATCACCTGGCTCAAAATTCAAATCTTTTTGCTTACTAACTAGTTTTAATACTTGTTCCTTAGTGATAACATCATCCATACGCCAACCAGCCATAGCCAATAAATTCCATTGATCTCTTAACCCGCTTGTATGAGAAGCCAAATGCCGTAAAGTAATCGTTTTACCAAAACCTGGAACTTCGGGAATATATTTTCTTATGTCATCATCTAAACTTAATTTGCCTTGCTTTTCTAATAGTAGAATGGAAAAAACCGTAAATTGTTTGGAAACAGATGCAATATGGAATATTGAATTGGTGCCTATGGGAATATCATATTCTAGATTCGCCATACCATAACCTTTTTTATAAATAATTGCGCCGTCTTTAACTACTGCAACAGCCGCACCAGGAGAACTATTATTATCCCAAGCTGTAAAAATTTCATCAACCTGTTCTTTTGGCGATGTTGCTTTTGGTTTGATGGTTTCTACTATTAAATTATATTTACCTTGAGGTTCGGTTTCATCAAATGGGTATACTTCAATACTATATTCACCTTTATCACTTGAGATTAACGTAAATAATTCTGGACCAAATTTTCCATTGGGACTATCAAATTCTTCAATTTTTTCTCCGTTGGAATCGTAGGTGGTAATTTTCATGTCAACGCCTTTTTGCATTAACTTAAAGAACACAAATTGGTCTTTGTGTAAGCTTATCTTGTAATTATGTTTTTCATTCGGACTTATTTCTGATGTAATTAACTTGCCTTTAAACAATTCTCCTTTTTGAGTTTGAGCAATAATAATGTTTGTTGAAAAAACGAAAAAAAATAGAAAAATTAATCTCAATATTGATTGTTTCATTGTAATATTTTTAAATCTAGATGTGTATTTGAATTGATTTTGATACGGTCGCTCTAAGTTAGTAAAAAGCAGTGAACTTTTTAATATGATTGAGGATTACCTGTATCAATGATAAGAAGCTTAATATACTTAAATCAAAATGAGAAAATACCCAGTAATGGCACCACCCAATACTATAAATGCATTATTAACTTTTTTTGAAAGAAAAAACCAGTTGTTTTTAGCAGCTATTTTGAAGAAGTTGAACCTAACCATCAAATCTAATCGCCCAGTTTCCATAACAGTCAAAATAGTAGAGTGATTCATTATAGAGACATCAATATCAGTAATACAAACCCTGAAAGAAATACAAAATGTATCACTAGCGTCGACCTTGCTTTTTAATTTTGCTTTTAACAAAGCAGATAATAATCTTATCCATCTCATGGTATTATATTAATTCTAGATTAATTAATTAAATAAGGGTTTCACCTTTTGTTCTGTAATTATTATCTGGGTTCTAGACTCATTACATAATCGTAACATTCAATTTTTCTTCCCACAAAGAGTATTGTTTTTTACTTATATCTAAAGTGTTTTTTTAAACCATTGTATTATTTCATCTTGTAAATATTGATGCTCTTTTAGAATATATGATCCGTGTTTGTCTCCAGGTGAAATTTCAACTTTTCTTTCACCTATTGTTATAGTATATAATTCTTCAGCCCAATACGCTCTCTTTCCTGATTGCTCATTTTTTGAGGCTATATAAAATACATTTTTAGGAATTATTGTTTCTTTGGTTCCACTTAAATTCTGTACAGCTGATGTTTTGGCTGATATTGACACGGCAGATTTTATATTGAAATCAGTTGATGCTGTGGACATGCATGATAAATTAGCTCCAATAGATGCTCCGATAATTCCAACCCTATTGGAATCAATTTTCTTATCCTTTTTTAAAAAGTCAATGGTTGCCAATAAGTCTAATGGAGAGCGGTTTGCATTATTAAACAAATCTGCAAAATCACCGTCACTGCCAGATTTCCCATGCAATCTAACATCATAAGCCAAAACCGCATAACCTTCTTTTAATAATGCATCGATAATGGGTAAATCCATCCATTCTTTTCTTGAAGAACCTCCTTGATGGATAAGAATAATTGCAGGCAAAGAGCCCACATTTATATTAGGATATTGGAATGACGCAGAAATTTTAACGCTGTCTTGCGTTATATATTCAATCTCTTGAAAGCCCTTGTCATTTTGAGCCACTGCATTGATTGTGAATAGAAACAATATGGAAACGAAATATTTCATAATTGAAGTATTATAATTAATATCCTTTTTGTGTTTAATTCAATGCATCCCATTCTTCTTGGGTTGCATTAGATTTTTGATACTCCATTAATCCGTGCCAAGTTTTATTTCGTTTTACAAGTAGCATTTCAAAATGCGTGATATAGTTTGCAATGACTTTGCCATTGCTATCGACAGAGGAGAATTTAAAAATCCCGGTTTCATGTGCAGTAGTTTCATCACCAATTCTTTGTGAAAACCGAAGTTCTACATTATCCCGTCTCTTTCCGGCCTTAGTATCTAAAAAACCTTGTTTCCAATTGTTAAGAGCAGTAGAGATTGGTACAGATGTTTTGTTTTTGCCAGACGCAAAAATAACAACGGCATCAATATGATAGGCTGACTTATAACCTTCAAAGTCACCTTCCCGTACAGTTCTAGAAATTTCTTCCCAAAAACGGTCAAGTTCCGCTATCCGCAATGAGTCTTTTTTGGTTTGCTCTTCAATAGGAGTAGTGCTTTTTAGATTATTCGCTTTTATTGTTTCAATGCTTGCTATAAATACTATAGCTAAAAGGAGTAGAATTTTTTTCATGATTTTGATTTCAAATTTATTATAAAAACTAAAGCAGTTATTTCTAATGTCTTGTCATATTGCTTAGTGCAATAAACTTATCATTAATTATTTAAATAAGTATTTATTCGCTCTAATAAATTTTGTGAATTTACAAGAGAAAAATCCAGTTCTTCTTTGGTGTCTGTAAAGAGAATTCTCTTAAAATTACTTATACCTTGAAATGTAGCTGCAAGGTGACTGTTATCAATGTCCTTCCAAACTAGAGAATCTATCAGTGCTCCTTGATCATGAATTCTAGTCGAACCAAAAGTATAGGTATTAACGTAAGATGTAATTTTTCCTCTATAATCATTTGTGCTTTTTTCTACTCTATCCATAAGAGAGAATTTCTTATTGTAAAAATTCTTAATATTTGTTTTTAAAGAGTCCGATAGATTTTCTATTAACCCTGTTTGATTTAGACTGTTATAGGTATTTGTATTGTAAATAACTTGAACACTCCAATTTGGATTAAATTCATGATGCATTATGTTTATTAACGTATCCACTGTTGCATTCGTTTTTGCTACTCTAGCTCTCAAAGACTCATTTAATTGATATTGTTCGATAATAAATGGGAGTCTTTTTTTTATTAAGACGGTGTCTTGTATTAAATCATTTCTTAAAGCAACTAAAGAGTTTTTAATTTTTGCTTCAGTTTTTTGATTTTCATTCCAATTATTTATTTGTAGCGCTATTAGAATTCCGATTACCACAAGAATAATCTCTCCAATGGCATAAATCAGATACTTGCTGAACTTGTTTTCAGTCAATAATTTTTGTCTGATTCTTCTAAAGAATTTTATCATTGGTTAGTGGTTTGTCATAACGCAATATATTGTGTTCATTTATGGTTTCATTGCGTTGAGTACTAAGTTAGCAAAAAAGAAGAGAAACAATGCCCTGTACAAGACGCTGCGCTTTCGTTATTTTTCTTTTTTCGATTCTTCTTTGTTTGATGTTACTATTGTAATTAACTCCTCCCAGCGTTTATCTTGATGTAGAATACCTAAGTCTGAGTCTGTAGTAAGTTGTGAATTGTCTTTAAACTTCGACTTACCTTTTGCAAGATCAAACAATTGATAAAAGGCTGACTCAATATCTTTTGCTAAGGCAAATGTACAAGCAGCGTTATATTGATCAATAGGATTTGCTTTAACGGTTTTTAGTGCAAATGCTTCTTTATACCTATTTGCTGATTGTTGATAGTCTTTTAAGTCGTAAAGTTGATCGGCGTCCAGTATTAAATCACTATATTTTTTCTTATTTTTCCAAGACTTTACTTCATGTAATTCTAATTCAGATTCAAGCACTTTCATTAAATACTTATTGCTTTTTTTAAACTCGTTTAGTTTTGTAAAAACCCATGATGTTTTAAATCTAAGCTCATAAAGTAATTCATTTAATTCTACCGATCCATAATGTTCTTTTAGTTTGTTATGATCAATAAGAGTGTGTGTTGTCAAGGCATAAAAATCATAACGATTGTCATTATATGCTGCTTTAAGATCATGAATACCATTTCGATATAAAAATGGTCTTAATCGTTGTTCTTTTAGCTTAATCCATTCATCATAAGCTTTTTTAGCTTCTTTCTCATCTCCTATATATGTTTTAAGTATACTACGAATTTCATCATTGGATATACTTGTTAAAGATTCAATGTGTTTTTCTGAAAAATCAAATTGAAAAGGAAGAATCCATTCCAAGGAGCTAAAATCCAAACTTTGTTTTTCCTCAACCAAACCATTTATTTCATTATAAAGCCGATAGTGAGTATTTTGCATACTCTTCATCCAGCTTATTTTAGTATTGGTGCTTTTATATTGATCGTTTAAGTCATCAACAATTTTACCATAGAGTTGTAACTCAAGGTTAAAAGCTTTTCTGGACTCATTCCAATTATTAATCTGTAATGCAATAATAATTCCTATAATAACAAGAACTACTTCTCCAAAGGCATAAATCAGATACTTGCTGAATTTATTTTCAGTCAGTAGTTTTTGTCTGATTTTTCTAAAAAACTTAATCATTGGTTCTTTGGTTTACCTTAATGACTTATTACTAGTTTAAATCGCTTATCAACACCTTCTTTTAGGGGGAGAAAAAGTAATGTTTTAAGCATAACAACAACGGATTAATTGCTTAAAACTACTAAAAAAACAAACAAAAAAGCTATTTCGTTACGAAATAGCTTTTTTGTAATTGGCTTAAAATTATTTGTTTACCCTAAGAATGGATAACGGTAATCTGTTGGAGTAACAAATGTTTCTTTTATCATTCTAGGCGATACCCAACGCAATAAGTTTAAGGCTGATCCAGCTTTGTCATTAGTACCGGATGCTCTAGCACCACCAAAAGGTTGTTGACCAACAACAGCTCCCGTTGGTTTATCATTAATGTAGAAGTTGCCTGCACAGTTTTGTAATGCTTTTGTTGCTTCTTCTATGGCATATCTGTCGGTTGCAAGAATAGCACCAGTCAAGGCATATTCGCTAGTACCATCTACTAATTTGAGTATATCAGAATAGTCATCATCTTCATATACGTAAATAGTCATTACCGGTCCAAATAATTCGGTGCACATCGTTGTGTACTTTGGGTTGCTGGTAACAATAACCGTTGGCTCAATAAAATAGCCTTTACTTTTATCGTGACCACCACCAACAATAATTTCTGCATCTTTATCTGCTTTTGCTTGATCTATAAATTTAGCTAGCTTATCAAAAGAGCCTTCGTGTATTACTGCGGTAATAAAATTGTTTAAATCGGCAGGGGATCCCATTTTAAAAGATTTCACATCTGCAATTACATAATTTTTAACGTCTTCCCAAATACTTTGTGGGACATAAGATCTAGAGGCTGCACTACATTTTTGTCCTTGAAACTCAAAGGCACCTCTTGAAATTGCAGTTGCTACTTGTTTTGGAACTGCAGTCTTGTGAGCAACGATAAAATCTTTCCCACCAGTTTCTCCAACAATTCTTGGATAGGTTTTGTAATTATGAATATTGTTACCAATCTTTTTCCAAAGTTCTTTAAAAATAAATGTAGAACCTGTAAAATGTAACCCAGAAAAAGCTGGACTAGCCATTACTGTATCAGTAATCATAACAGGATCTCCAAAAACAACATTTATTACTCCAGGAGGAACACCGGCTTCTTTAAATACATCCATAATTACTTTTGCAGAATATATTTGAGAGTCGCTTGGTTTCCAAACCACAACATTTCCCATCATAGCCATACAAGCCGGTAAATTACCAGCTATAGCAGTAAAGTTAAATGGTGTTACAGCATAAACAAATCCTTCGAGTGGGCGATATTCAACACGGTTCCATGCATCACTTGTGCTTTCTGGTTGCTCGTGATAAATATCGGTCATGAACTGCACATTAAAACGTAAAAAATCAATCAGCTCGCAAGATGCATCTATCTCGGCTTGGTGCACAGTTTTTGATTGTGCCATCATGGTAGCAGCGTTGATTTTTGCTCTATATGGACCTGCAATTAATTCTGCAGCTTTTAAAAAGATACCTGCACGCTGTTCCCAAGGCAATTGAGACCAAGTTTTTCTAGCCTCTAATGCCGTTGTAATGGCCTCATCAATATGAGATTTTTCTGCCAAATGATATTGACCTACAATATGTTGATGATCGTGTGGCGGAGACATAGTTCTGGTATTACCAGTTTCGATATCTTTTCCATTAATATATAATGGTACATCAACTTTACTGTTATACATTTTTGTATAGGCCGCAGAAACCGCTGCTCTTTCTGGAGATCCAGGAGCGTAATCTTTTACGGGTTCGTTAACAGCAATTGGCACTTCAAAAAATCCTTTTCCCATGGGTATACTAAATTTAAAATGTTTCTTATTAATGTAAATGACCTAAACTGACTCAGTCAATTAGGGTGCAAATGTACAAATTTCAAAAGGGAAATTATATTGCTATTAACGAATTCTTGTGGGATTTTATAAAGGTTTTTTGTAAGTTTCAACTTTAAAAAAAGACAATTTAGACTAATGTGTACGTTAACTTTTTTTCCGAAGTCCATATCTGGTTATATTTTAACTTCGAATCGGGATGAAGCTCCTAATAGAAGTACGATTCCTCCAAAATCCTATACTATAGAAGGTGTTTCAATGGTGTTTCCAAAAGATGAGGTGGCTGGGGGGACTTGGTTTGGTGTAAGCAGTCAACAAAGGTTGATTTGCCTACTAAATGGAGGTTTTACAGCACACCAACGAGAACGTCAATATAGGATGAGTAGAGGGCTTATTGTCA
>RCNB010000553.1_pt1 | contig 24447 bp, 24 predicted proteins | sample 2041321 | NCBI WGS metagenome assembly RCNB01 (sample SAMN09708232, study PRJNA481090) | Marine sediment metagenome, whole genome shotgun sequencing project. | reverse complement strand
CCGATCGCGAGCACGTGCGTCGGGAGCTGTTCTCCGGTGACTTAGTTGCGTTCTCTGTTGCCCGAACTGGCGCCCGAGCGACGACTGACCTACCTTCCGCGCGTGAGCCGGGACCTCTCAGGCCGATGCGGGACGTGTGGGTGGTACATCCGCAAGCGCGAAGAGCCGGACGGGTCTTGGGTGGGTGATTGTCGGCTCGGGCAGGGGCGTTGGCCCCTCAAGGACATGGCGACTTGTTCGAGCCACAAGCCCAAGGACATCCCCTGGGATCAGGCGCTCAAGCGGAAACCTGCGGCCGGCACGCCACGAGCTCATCGCGACGAGCCCGAACCAAAGCCCAGACCCACTATTCCCTCGGAGATTGGAATCGACATGGATGAAGAAACCTTTCGACAAGTCCTCCGCGAGGTTCTCCTCGATGAGCTGGGTGTCCGGAACGTCGAACTCGGTGACCGCTGGAACGACGGAGAGCTCGTCCTTGTGCCTGGGAAAGAAGGAACGCAGGAAAAGCGCATCCCTCTCGATGTGTTCTTCAAGAAGATCGTGATGGTCCGCGACAAGCTCCGCGTCCTGGAGCAGAAGGTCAACGGCAACAAGAGCCTGAGCGACGAGGAGAAGATCCAGCTCCAGCAGTACATCACCGGCTGCTACGGCTCGCTGACCAGCTTCAACGTTCTCTTCAGGCACAAAGAAGACCAATTTAGCGGCCAGGGAAAATAGGGGGCGGTCCCCTTCTTCGAAAATTAACCCCTCGGAAAAGGGGACTGTCCCCTTTTTAGAGGAGGCCTAGTTCTAGTTTGGCGGCTTCGGTCATGCGGTCGGGGGTCCAGGGGGGATCCCAGACTAGTTCTACGTGGGAGGTGGAGACGCCAGGGACTCGGCCGGTTTTTTCGGCGACCTCTTCGACGATGGCACCGGCGACGGGACATGCGGGGGCGGTGAGGGTCATGCGGACTTCGGCACGGCCGTCTTCGGCAACTGCGACGCCGTAGATCAGCCCAAGTGCGTAGATGTCGACCGGGATCTCGGGGTCGTAGATCGATTGGAGAGCTTCGACGATCGCTGCCTCGACAGCCTTTGGATCGATTGGGCCTGCAAGCTGCTCTCCGGTACCCCCATATGCCTCGCCGAGCGGCTCGTCCGGCGGCCGATGCCCTTCCGCCTGAGGCAAGAAGAAGTGCTCGGAAGTAGTCCGTGGTTCGATCTTGTGGATCTTCAAGCGTTCGATATCGTCGCTCACCGCTCTACTCCGTCTTTGCTTCGCCGCTCTCGTTGCCGAGCGCTTGATTGAGTGTGTGCCAGCCGAGCGTGGCGCATTTGACGCGCATCGGAAACTCTCGAACGCCGGAAAACACTGCAAGCTTGCCGAGCGAATCCAAGTCCGCGGTCTCTTTGTCGTTCGTCACCATGGTGTGGAACTTCGAGAACAAGGCCTCGACTTCCGGGAGCGTCTTGCCTTTGATGGCTTCGGTCATGGTGGAACAGGACGCCTGCGAGATCGCACAACCCTGTCCGATGAAACCCACGTCCGTGATCTTGTCGCCGTCCAATTGAAGGCGCAGCGTGATTTTGTCGCCGCAAAGCGGATTGTACCCGCGCCCCTCTCGATTATGCGGCTCGGGGAACCGATGATTCCGAGGGCTCTTGCCGTGATCGAGGATCACCTCTTGGTATAGCTCGCGAAGATCCATCAGCCGAACAGCTCCTGCACTTTTTTGAGCGCACCAACCAGCGCATCGATGTCTTCTACTGTGTTGTACATCCCCAACGAAGCGCGCGCCGTCGCCGCGATGCCGAAGTGCTCCATCACGGGCTGCGCACAGTGATGCCCAGTACGAATCGCCACACCCTCAGAGTCGACGATTGTCCCGATGTCGTGTGGGTGCGCCGCATCCATCAGGAACGACAGCGCAGACACCTTGCCTGGCGCCGTTCCGATGAGGCGCGCCCCAGGAACTGATTCGAACGCGTCCGTCGCATACCGCAGAACCACGTCCTCGTGCGCGTGGACCGCGGCGGCATCGAAGGAGGTGAAGTAATCGATCGCGGCGCCCAAGCCGATTGCGCCTGCGATGTTGGGCGTGCCCGCCTCGAACTTGTACGGGAGGTCGTTGTAGATCGTTTCTTCGAAGGTGACTGAGCGAATCATGTCGCCACCGCCTTGGTAGGGCGGCATCGCTTCGAGCAGCCGCTCTTTGCCGTAGAGCACCCCGATACCCGTGGGTCCGTAGAGCTTGTGGCCACTAAACGCGTAGAAATCGCAGTCGAGCGCCTGGACATCGACATCGACGTGCGCCACCGCCTGCGCCCCATCGAGGAGGACGACCGCGCCTCGTTCGTGAGCAAGCGAAATCAAATCCGCCACCGGCAACACGGTGCCGAGCGCGTTCGAAACGTGTGCGAGGGCCACCAATCGGGTTCGATCGCTCAGCTCCGCCTCGAAGGCCTCGCGCAAGACTTCGCCTCGATCCGTAATCGGCACCACCACCAGAGTGGCACCGGTTTGCTGACACAGAATCTGCCAGGGCACGATGTTCGAGTGGTGCTCGAGCTCCGTCACCAGTACCTCATCACCCTTCTGGAGATAGGCGCGGCCCCAGCTCTGTGCGACAAGGTTGATCGACTCTGTGGTGCCGTGAGTAAAGACAACTTCGTTCTTTTTCGCCGCATTCACGAACGCGCGGACCTTCTCCCGGGCCTCTTCGAAACGAAGCGTCGCCCGCTGCGAGAGCAAGTGAACCGCGCGATGGATGTTGGCGCAGTCCCGTGCGTAGACGTCAGCCACTGCATCGATCACCGCCTGCGGCTTCAATGACGTCGCGGCGCTGTCGAGATAGACGAGCGGCTTGCCGTGCACATCTTGGTGCAGCGCAGGAAAATCCATTCGAACTCGTTGGACGTCGAACGGCGCAAACTCCGAACGGGTCGCCGTGGAGACCCCACTCATGCGATCCCCCGAACATCATCGCCAAGGGGAATCCGCGCCAGCAGCGCCTCGCGCATGCGAATGCGGGTCGGCTCATGGGTGACGCGATCGACGATCGACTTCAGGAACGCGTAAGTGAGCATCGAGTGGGCCACGTTCTCGGGAATGCCACGAGCACGCAGATAGAAGAGCTGGTCATCGTCGAGTGCTCCCACCGTGACGCCGTGGCTGCAAACGACGTCGTCCGCATCGATTTCGAGGTGTGGCTTGGTGTGAATCGTGGCCGTGTCGGAGAGCAGCAGGTTGCGATTCTCTTGATGCGCCTCTGTCTTCTGAGCGTCGCGGTGAACGACTACCACCCCATCGAACACGCCTGTGCCCTTCCCGGAGACGATCCCCCGGTAGGTCTGAGAGCTCCGGCAGTGGGGCGCTTGGTGCTCGACCAACGTGTGATGGTCGACGAGGTCCTCGCCGTCGATCAAGTAGGCACCGTCGAGCTGGCATTCGGCGCCCTTGCCCTGCAGCAAACACCGAACATCGAAGCGAAGGAGCGCGCCCCCGAGCGTGACGACCGTCGACCGGTACCCGCTGTCGGCAGCTTGACGAACATCGACACGGCCTACCTGGAGACCGGCGTTCTCGTGCACGCGCACGTGGTTCATCTTGGCGTTGCGCCCGAGCTCGACTTCAACCACGGAGTTGCTCAGGAGTGCCGTGTCTCCGCTTGCGTAGCTTTCCACGAGGCTCAGCTCCGCGTTTGCGCCGAGCGTAACGAGTACGCGCGGATAGGCGACACCTCGTTCCGACGTCGGGATCGCATGGGTGATCTCGATCGGCGATTCGACCACGGTGCCGGCGGGGACGTCTATCCAAAGCCCATCGTGAAACAGAGCGGTGTTGAGCGCCGCAAAATGCGTTGGCGGCCCTCCGATGTCTAGAAGACCTTCGAGGAGCTCCGGCTGATCCTCCAGCACCTTTCTCAGGCTTCGAGCGGTCACGCCCTCTGGAACCGACGAGACCATCGATGGGACGGCATCGGACTCGCGCGTGAACTCAGCGTCGACGACCGAGCGTACCGGGGTGAACCTCCAGGCCTCCGTCTTCTTGGTGGGAAGCCCCTGTGTTCGAAGCGCACTGGCCGCTCGCCCGCGGAGTGCGCGCAACCATTCCGGACCCGCATCGAACGAAGATGGCAAACTCTCGAGGAGCTTCTGACTGCTTCGCTGGGTCACAGCTGAGTCGCGTCCCGGACCTCGGAGTACCCTTCTCTTTCGAGCTGCTTGGCGAGATCCTTGCTACCGGTTCGAACGATTCGGCCGTCGATCAACACATGCACGACGTCCGGCACGATGTAGTCGAGCAGCCGCTGATAGTGGGTGATCACCAGCATGGCCCGCTCGGGACCGCGCAGGCCATTCACGCCCTCGGCCACGACTTTGAGTGCGTCGATGTCGAGTCCAGAGTCGGTCTCGTCGAGCACTGCAAGCGATGGCTCGAGCATGGCCATCTGAAAAATCTCGTTGCGCTTCTTTTCGCCGCCGCTGAAACCGTCGTTCACCGCACGCTTCGTGAGCTCGTCGGGCAACTGGACCAACGCCGCTTTCTCTTTAGACAGCTTCATGAAGTCGATCGCGTCCAGCGGTTCCTCCCCACGATGCTTTCGAAGGGCGTTGAGTGCGGCCTTCAGGAAGTAGATGTTGCTCACGCCCGGAATCGCGACCGGGTACTGAAACCCCAGAAAAACACCCTCGGCCGCGCGAAGCTCGGGCGCCATCTCGAGCAGGTCTTGGCCCTTGTAGGTCACGCGCCCCTTGGTTACTTCGTAACCCTCTCGGCCCGCGAGCACGTACGCCAAGGTGCTCTTGCCCGATCCGTTCGGCCCCATGATCGCGTGCACTTGCCCCGCGTCGATGTCCAGGTTGATTCCCTTGAGAATGGGCTTGCCGTCAACTTCGACGTGCAGGTCCTCGATCTTCAACATCAGCCCACAGCTCCTTCCAAACTGACGCCGAGGAGCTTCTGCGCCTCGACCGCGAACTCCATCGGGAGTTCCTTCAACACTTGTTTTGCAAATCCGTTCACGATGAGGCTCACCGCGTCTTCCTCGGACAGACCACGCTGCCGACAATAGAAGAGCTGATCTTCCCCGATGCGCGACGTGGTCGCCTCATGCTCGAGTTTCGATGACGCGTTTCGCACGTCGACGTACGGCACAGTGTGTGCGCCGCATTTGTCGCCGATCAGCAACGAGTCGCACTGGGTGTAGTTGCGTGCGTTGGTCGCGCCGCGCGAGATCTTCACGCCACCGCGATAGGTTTGCTGGCCGTGTCCGGCGCTGATCCCCTTCGAAATGATGGTGGACTTGGTGTTCTTGCCGAGGTGGATCATCTTGGTGCCGGTGTCGGCCTGCTGGCGGTGGTTGCTCAACGCCACCGAGTAGAACTCACCAACGGAGTCGTCGCCCTTGAGAATGCAGCTCGGATACTTCCAGGTGATGGCGGAGCCAGTCTCCACCTGCGTCCAGCTGATCTTCGAACGCGCGCCTTCGCAAAGGCCTCGCTTGGTGACGAAATTGAAGATGCCGCCCTTCCCGTTCTCGTCGCCTGGGTACCAGTTCTGCACGGTCGAGTACTTGATCTGGGCGTCCTCGTGGGTGACGAGCTCGACCACCGCAGCGTGGAGCTGGTTCTCGTCACGCATGGGCGCCGTGCAACCCTCGAGGTAGCTCACGTAGCTGCCCTCGTCCGCGACGATCAGGGTCCGCTCGAACTGCCCGGTATTGGCCGCGTTGATGCGGAAATACGTCGACAGCTCCATCGGGCAGCGCACGCCCTTGGGAATGTAAACGAATGAGCCATCACTGAAGACCGCGCTGTTGAGTGCTGCGTAGAAATTGTCGGATACCGGAACGACTGAACCGAGATACTTCTTGATGAGCTCCGGATGGTGTTGGACCGCCTCGGAGAACGACATGAAGATGACGCCGACTTCGGAAAGCTTGTCACGAAACGTCGTCGCCACGGAGACGCTGTCGAACACCGCGTCCACCGCCACGCCAGCAAGAACCCCACGCTCGTGAAGCGGAATCCCCAGTTTTTCGAAGGTAGCTAGGAGCTCCGGGTCGACTTCGTCGAGGCTCTTGGGCGCATCATCCTTGTTCTTGGGCGCCGCGTAGTAGCAAATATCTTGATAGTCGATCGGTGCATACTTGACCTTGGCCCAAGTGGGTTCGGCCATCTCGAGCCAACGTCGATACGCTTTCAAGCGCCACTCGAGAAGCCACTCCGGTTCATTCTTTTTCTTGGAGATGAACGCGACGATCTCTTCGCTCAAGCCCGGCGGCGCGTACTCTTGCTCGATCTCGGTGATGAAGCCGGCGTCGTAGCGCTTGCTGAGGATGTCATCGATTTGTTCGGTTGATGCAGACATGGGTCATTCCGCTCCGTGGGCGTCGTTGCCCTGCTGGCTCGCACTACGCATTCGATTGGCCTCCTGGCTCGAGCGTGCAATCGGAACGAGGTCGGCCGCGCCGGGGAACGCCATGTCCGCGAGCGTGACCGCGGAAAGTGCCTCGTGTACTGCCACGTTGATGCGCTGCCAGTTGGCGCGAACCCCGCAATTGGTCTCGTACTCGCAGAGCGAGTCGGTCGTTTCGTCCGAGCATTCGGTCACCGCAATCGGGCCCTCGATCGCTTCGATGACCTCGTTGACACCGACCTGCTGCGGGGGCCTGGCCAACGCATAACCGCCCCTGGCTCCCCGCTGCGAGATGACCACGCCGGCACGAGCCAGCTTCTTGAGCACCTTGCTGGCCGTGGGCTCCGGGATCTGGGTCTGAAGCGCCAGGTCGCGAGCGGCATGCGGCCCTTCCGTAGCGGCCAGGTGAGTGGCCAGTACGACTGCGTAGTCGGTCATCTTAGAAATTCGTAGCATTTTCAGTAATTTAGATACCGGACTGTTTCAGTCCTATATGGGGATCTAGAGTACGCCCGGGTGGGTGTCAAGGTTGACCGATGGCGAAGACCTACGACACGATCGACGACAAGCTCCGCACGTTCATCAACGAGCAAAAGATGTTCTTCGTGGCGACCGCGCCGCTGGCTCCGGACGGGCACATCAACGTCTCTCCGAAGGGTCTTTCGGGCACGTTTGCCATCATCGACGAACGGACGGTCGCGTACCTCGATCTCACCGGGAGTGGCGTCGAGACTATCGCGCACCTCCGGGAGAACGGTCGCGCCTGCATCATGTTCTGTGCGTTCGAAGGTCGACCTCGCATCGTGCGAGTTCACGGAGTCGGCGATGTCGTGGAACCAATAGATGCAGAGTTCGAGGGCTTGAGCGCCCACTTTGACGAGTACCCCGGAGTGCGGTCGATCATTCGACTTCGGGCAAGCCGGATCAGCGACTCCTGCGGGTACGGCGTGCCGCTGTACGAACACAAGGGTGGCCGCGATCAGTTGCAGCGCTGGGCCGAGAACAAAGGGGAGGACGGCATCACCCAGTACCAACGCGACAACAACAGCGAAAGCCTAGACGGGCTACCGAGCCTGCTCGGGGACCATTAGCACGGGGATCGGCGTAATGCGGAGGCACCGCGAGGCAGTGCTGCCGACCAGCAGACGTCCGAGGACACCTTGCCTGTGGGTGCCGACCACCAGGATGTCGGCGGATACCATTCTCGCCGCGTTGCACATGGCGTGCGAAGCGTAGTCAGGCGACACAATCTGGTGTGCCTGCGCCTTGGGCGCGTGTTCCTGGACGTACTCCGCAAGTTTCTGCCCCGCCTCTAGCTTGCTTTGATCACGCAAAACCTGTCGCCAAGTGCGCTCCTCATCGGGCTTCTCCTCGCCGCCAGCAGGGATGACGACGTTGGCTACGTGCAGCTCGCCGTGAACCCGCGCGGCCGCGCGCTTCGCCCAAGAGACGGCCGAAAGCGAGGACTCGGAGAAGTCCGTGCCGACGAACCACTTGGTCCCCTCCAAGGCCTCCGGAATTGGTGCGTCGCCCGTGGCCACGAACACCGGACGATCTGCAGCACGGATCACGCGCTGCGCGGTCGAACCCAGAACCCGCTCGGTGACGCCCTTGCCATCGACGGAACGTGGGCCGCTCGCGCCGTACGGGCCGATGGTGAGCAAGAACGAACCGCGCTCCTCAGCCAGCTCCGGGATGATCCGCCACGGCCGACCACGCACCACGAACGCGTCACACTCGACCCCGGCAGCCACGCAACGCGCCCGCTCTTTCTGAAGTTCGGCATCGAGTGCCGCTTCGTATCGGGTCGAGTCCTCCTTGGCGGCCTCGGCGGCCTCTTGAAGTTCGGGTGCCTCAGGCCACCACGAATCGGCGTCATCGAGAACGTGTACGAGATCGAGTCGTACGCCAAAGGCCTTGGCCGCCGCTATCGCTAGATCGACGGTTCTGGGACCTGCAGAGGTCAGATCAGTTGCACAAAGGATGCTCGCGCCAGCCATGGCAAGAGCATAGATCAACGCTAGAGTTAGCCAAACCGATGAGCGAACTGCCGATCTACATGGACCATCACGCGACCACCCCGGTCGACGAGCGGGTCCTTGCGGCGATGCTCCCCTTTTTCGGAGCCCAATTTGGCAATGCGTCGAGCCGGACCCACGCGCATGGAAGGACCGCTCAGCAGGCAGTGGAAGCGGGGCGAGCCCAGATCGCTGACCTGATCGGGGCGAAGCCGAACGAGATCTTCTTCACCTCGGGCGCTACCGAAAGCGATAACCTAGGGCTCCGGGGAGGCGCTCAGGCGCGGGCCCGCGATGGCAAGCACATCGTAACCGTTCGAACCGAACACAGGGCGATCGTGGATCCAGGTGCAGCCCTCGAGCGCGAAGGCTGGCGCGTCACCTGGCTCGACGTCGACTCGGAGGGCCTCGTCTCGGTCGATGCTGTGGCCAAAGCACTCACGGACGAAACCGTTCTCGTCAGCGTGATGCTCGCCAACAACGAGATCGGGGTCGTCCAGGACCTTGCGGCGATCGGCGCCCTGACTGCGGCACGCGGCATCACGTTTCATTGCGACGCCGCACAGGGGCTCGGGTATCTGCCGTTCGCGGTCGACGAGTTGAACGTCGATCTTGCGAGCCTCTCCTCGCACAAGATGTACGGTCCCAAGGGAGTGGGCGCGCTGTACGTCCGAGCATCCGCACAGGCGCGCGGCATCCCGCTCGCCCAGATCCTCGGTGGCGGACACGAGAACGGATTGCGCTCGGGCACGCTCAATGTACCCGGCATCGTAGGCTTCGGCGCAGCTTCCGAAATCATGACCCACGAAGGCCGGGCCGAGGCCACTCGCTTGGGGACGCTCCGCGACGCGCTGAGGGATCGCGTTCTGCGGGAGGTCGAAGAGGTTCGTCTCAACGGTGCCGCCGAACCGCGACACCCGGGCAACCTCAACTTGTCGTTCGGGTATGTCGATGGGCCCCAGCTGCTCCTCGAGCTGTCCGAGGTCGTATCGGTTTCGAGTGGCTCCGCGTGTAGCAGCGCGGACACAGCCCCGAGCTACGTACTCGAGGCCATGGGCGTGCCCAAAGATTGGAGCGCCGCCTCGGTGCGATTCGGCCTAGGTCGCCATACGACGAGCGAGGAGGTTCAGGCCGTTGGGGACGCTGTCGTGAGAATCGTCGGACGGCTCCGAGAGCGTTCCCCCCTTTGGTTGCGCAGGGGAAGCGGCAAGCCGGTTGATTGGTGACGGAGCCGGGAACCTGGCGGAACCGGGGCTTCCGCCCTACATAGGACAGATGAGCGAGGCCAAAGGCATCATCCTGACCCCGAAAGCCGTCGAAATGGCGAAGCAGAAAGTCGCCGACTTCGACACCCCGGTCGAGGGTCTTCGACTAGGGGTCAAAGGCGGAGGCTGCTCTGGCTACTACTACGTCTACGATTTCGCCAAGAAGATCCGCCCCAGCAAGGACCTCGTCTTCGACTTCGACGGCCTCAAGGTGGTCGTGGACAACCGGAGCATCGAGTTCCTCGAAGGCGCCGTGCTCGACTGGGAGCAGAGCTTGATGAGCTACGGGTTCAAGTGGAAGAACCCAAACGCCAACGGCGACTGCGGCTGCGGCGAGTCCTTCGACGTAGGCTAGAACCCCTCTTCGAGGGGCACCGGGATTGGATTCGGCAGGTCTGCAAACGGTTGCAGGGCCTGGGGCGTGCACTCGTCGGGAAGCGAATCCGGACTGTTGAGCTCGACGGAGCGGCAACATCGATCGAACGCTGGTTCTGGCCCAGCCTCGGGGCCAACGTTCGCGCAAGGATCGGGAATCGGGAGCGCGACAGGCGCGATCTTGTCGGCGATCCGGGCTCGAATCCCCTGGAAGCTGAACGCGACGCCGGTAGCGGTGCATTCATCGTCTGGACTCCCGACGTCGGGATCGACGCGCAGGTCGAGGTTGTCGGTCAGTAGGCCAACGATGCTCCCTAGGAACACCTCGTTGCAAATGCCCAACGGGCCTAGCGTGGAGACGAGCTCTCCGGCCGGGAACCGCCCGGCGATCATGCCTTTGACGAGCGTCTGTCGGTCCTCGCTGATATCGGCGATGAAGTAGCCGTTGATCGAGATCGAAAAGCTGCCGGGTCCTGTGAGAAATACAAACGTGGCTGCCGTGTCTAGGGGCAGCACTACGCGGCCATTGCGGATGTACGCGTCGGTCTTCCGCACTTCGGGTCGATCGAGGTTGCCTGCGATCAGGCTCGACGGATCAACAAAGAAATAGTCCTCGCCATCCCAAGCGGGGTTCGGTGCTCGCTCGATGCCAACCGGAAGCATCAACTCAGCTCCAGCCGCGCCGCCCCATTCGACGCCGGAGATATCATCGAGGGAGGTTCCGTCCACAGCCGACAGCACCGACACGTCCACCTTGGCGTCGTTCGGCGTGCCATTCCATTCACGCAGTCGGAGCAACACCGTGCCCCTCCCCACCCCTTGGTTGAGCGCTATGTTGTCTTCCAGGCACGAGATCAGACTCACCACCGTTGGAAGGACATGGTGGCCGAAGGCATTGTCGATTCCCTGGTTACCATCGATCGCCGGGTTCCCGTTAGCTGAGACACATTCGGCGGCATCACTGATCGACGCGGTGTCCATTCCGTCGAGGTCGAGGCCGATGCGGCGCCAGCGATCGCCGGACTGATTGAGTGCGACGTTGCGCAACGCAAAAATCGCCTCGTCGTCATCGCTGCTGGAGCTGGTGCTCGCCGACGGACGGTCAGGAACGGTCGCCAAGCCCTTCTCGGTGAGGCTTGGGTCGTAGACACTGCACGCCGGAGCGGTGAGCAGAAGGGCGGAGAGCAGTAAATTGAGGTGAGTTCTCATCGATGCAGCCGTCGCCGGATGGCGTACTAAAATCTAGCATCAATGTAAGACAACACTAATAAAGGAACCCAGGGAATTGTAAGGAATCTCACGAAACTGGGCGCCTGGACCAAAATGCGGCGAGCGCGCTGCCGAGAATACAGTGGGTGATGGCCGAAATCGCGCTCGGGAGGGCGGTGAGTGGATTGGCGAAGTGGGCCTGTGCGAGAACCGCCCCGAGCCCCGAGTTCTGCATCCCGACCTCGATCGAGGTCGTCCGCGCGACGCTGCCAAACCCCCCGCTGAGTCCGCCCAGCAGATAGCCGAACAAGAAGCCAAGGGAGTGCGCGGTGACGACAGCACCCAGCAACTGCAAGCCCGACTCGAGCACGGCGTCTTTGCGCGCGCCAAGGATGGCCGCGACGATCAACACGATCATCAGCACTGCGGCAGCGGGCGCCACGGGCAGAAGCTTCTCCGTAAGCTTGGGGAGATAGCGGCGCATGAAGAGGCCAACGGCGATTGGAAGAAGCACAACCTTCGCTGTACTCACGAACAAACCAAAACCGTCGACGTCGACCCGGCTCCCTACGATCCAGGCCGTCAGCAAAGGCGTGCATGCTGCAGCAAGAATCGTCGAGATCGCGGTCATCGATACGGAGAGCGCCACATCCGCCTTCGCTAGGTAGGCGATTACGTTGGAGGCGGTGCCGCCCGGACAACAACAAACCAACACCAATCCGACCGCAAACGGTGCAGGGAGTTGGAACAGGACACCCACGCCCCAGCCAAGCAGAGGCATGACCGTGTACTGCAGCAGCACGCCCCACAGGATGGGTGCCGGAGCGCGGAAAACGCGCGAGAAATCGCCAAACTCGAGTGTGAGCCCCATGCCGAGCATGATGATCTGGAGCCCGGGCGTGATGAGGCCGTAGTCGAGGAACCACGTGAACGCGGGCGGGTAGATCAGCGCCACGACACCGCCGAAGGTGACCCAAAAGGGAAAGAGCCGGACAAACGCGGACACGAGCACGCGATGTAGCACAGCGACCCGGTCCCCGGGCTCATGCGAGACGCCGATGCGCTTCCATGCTAGAAAACCGGCTCTGATGTTCCCCCCTACTACCGACGACGTCCGGATTGAAGGCCTTCGCCCGCTGATTCCGCCAGCCATCCTGATGGAAGAAATCCATCCGGGAGACGCAGCGATCGCGCGCATCACGGAGGCTCGCCGGCAGATCAGCGACATCGTGCACGGCAAGGATGATCGACTCGTCGTGGTCGTCGGCCCTTGTTCGATTCACGACCCTCAGGCTGCACTCGACTACGCGAAACGGCTAAAGCCATTGCGCGACAAATACGCGGGCGACCTGTTCATCGTGATGCGCACCTACTTCGAGAAGCCGCGTACGACGGTGGGTTGGAAGGGTCTGATCAACGACCCCAATCTCGACGGGAGCTTCGACATCAATCACGGGCTTCGCGTCGCGCGCGGCCTGCTGAGTGCACTGGCGGAACTCGACCTGCCAGCGGGGACGGAATTCCTCGACCCTATTTCGCCTCAGTTCGTCGCGGACTTGGTGTCGTGGGGCGCCATCGGTGCTCGCACGACCGAAAGCCAGGTACACCGGGAGCTCGCGAGTGGCTTGTCGATGCCGGTGGGTTTCAAGAATGGCACTCGGGGCACGGTCAAGATCGCGGTCGAGGCCGTGAAGGCCGCGCGGAACCCGCACCATTTTCTCTCCGTGACTAAGCAGGGGCTGACGGCGATCGTGGCGACGAAGGGGAACCTCGATTGCCACGTCATTCTTCGAGGCGGAGCCGGACAACCGAACTATCAGCCCGAACACGTGGCGAACACCGTTGAAATGCTAGAGGGCGCCGGGCTCGAAGGGCGTCTGATGGTCGACTGCAGCCACGCCAACAGTGGCAAAGACCACGAGAAGCAAGCAGGCGTGGCCAGGGCCCTTGGCGAGCAGATCGCGCGCGGCGACACCGGCATGTTCGGTGTGATGCTGGAAAGCTTCCTCGTCGGCGGCCGGCAAGAAAGCGACCCGGGCGCCGACCTCAAGTACGGGCAGAGCATCACGGATGCATGCATGAGCTGGGATGTCACCGTCCCAGTGATCGAACAGCTCGCCGATTCAGTGCGCCAACGCCGAAGCGCCTAGAACAACTCTGGTTCGGGAACCGGGATTTGAACCGTGCTGGGCAGCACGTCGAAACGCGCGGCCTTGACCACTTTTTCGATCGTATTGCAGGTTTCGATCCGCGTCTTTCCGTACAACCATTCGCTTGGGCAGCAGCGGTCTACCTCGACCGGCTCGCCGCTCGCGCAGGGGGCGAGCTCGGGTCTCGAGAACGCGGCGAGACCCGCAATCTTTCCCGCTACGCCGTTGAAGGTCACACCGGTGCTAAACGCATCACACTCCGCGCCGGTTCCGTCGTTCTCCGGGAACTGATTGATATCCGCGAACTGACCTAGGAGGGTCTGGATGACGGTCGCGTTGATAGCGCACATTCCAATCCTCGGCGTCGTTTCACCAAGCTTCTCGAGGCTGAACCGGCCCGCGAACAAACCACGGTCGATACGGCTGTGATCCTCGCTGATGTCGGCCATCATAACGCCACCGTTCACGGCCACGACCATGGCCCCATCGCTCGGGATGGTGCCGTCACCGGCGATCAACTTGAACGCCGTGCCGGCAGTAAGCGGCACCACCAGACGGCCGAACGAGACGTACGCGTTGTCCTGCAAACCCCTCGGCATGGCTAGGCTGGCTACCCCCGTTTCGTCTCGGTCGAAATCAACTGGATCGAGGAACCATGAATCGTCTCCACTCCACGCGGGATCGGGTGCCTCCACATCCTGAGCGCCAGTCTCGTAGACCAAGTTGAGTGGATCGTTGTCGCCGAACCCAACCAGGGAGGGATCTTCGACGGTTCCATCCACCGCGGTCGTGAGCATGGCCGTCACGCTGGCGTCGTTCGGAAGTCCGTTCCAGCCCTGAACCCACAATAGGACCGTGCCGATGCCGCGACCCTGCGTCAGGGCGAGGTTGTCCTCGAGGCACGGGAGGGTGGCCGCCGTTGTCGGCAACAAGACAGCCCCGATGCCGTTGTCGATTCCCATGTCGCCGTCAACGACCGACTGCCCGACCACTTCCCCGTCCTCCACCTTGGGCTGACAGGTCAGGTCGTCGGGGCCGGTCGTGACCGTGGCATCCAAGTCGATGCCGATCCGAGCGGCCATCTCTGCGGACTGTCGGAGAAAGATGTCATTGAGCGCGAACGCGATCGACTCGTTGTCGTCGGGGGAGCTGGTACTCGTGGCCGGCCTTCGCGGAACGTCGGCGCTATCACTCGGCTCGAGCAAGCTCGCGTCGTAGACGCTGCACCCCAGCGCTAGCACGAGCGTGCACAGTCCGACCTTCCGGCTAAACGATCCCTTGGCGTCGTGGCTCTCCCCCCACACATCTATAGAGTAGCAAGATGCCAGGAGGGGCCAAAAAACCTAGGCAGATGGAGCCATCGTCCGGATGAACATCTCGACCATCTCCCAGGGAAGATTGGAAGGCAGGTTGAGAATCGGAAGATCTATCCCGTACTCGCGGCGGCGCTTCAGCTCCGAAATACAGTGCTTCGGGTCGCCCGCAATAGTCAGCGCCTCGATCATCTCTTCGGATACCGCGTCGGCTGCTTGGGACCTCGTCTTCTTGTCGCGATAGAGTTCGTCCACCCGCTTGCACTCGTCCGCATAGCCAAAGCCGCTCAGTAGCTCTTTGTAGTAATCGCCCATCCCGCCAATGTAGAAAGAGACGATCTGACGCGCCTCTTTGACTCCGGTATCGCCCAACGGAATGACCGTCGTGAACGGTGCTGTGGCGATACTCCCTGGGTCACGGCCCGCCTTCGCAGCCCCTTCGGCGATCCAGGCGTGCCCCTGCTCGAGCTTGGTGTACGGCCAGAAGGTCGGGATCCAACCGTCAGCCAACTCACCAATGGATGTGATCGACTTCTGCTTGAGTGCCGCCACGTAGATCGGAACGTCGGCACGCAAGGGCTTCATCGCCAGCTCGAACGGGCGATAGTCGTGAAGCTTGGCTCCGCTCTCGTGGAGTCTCTTTCCGCTGAGCAGGGTCTTGGTCACGCGGATCACGTCGCGAAGCTGGGTGAGCGGCTTGGTGAACTGGCGTGCGTGAAATCCTTCGATGACTCGTTGGCCGCTGGTGCCGAGTCCGAGGATCAGGCGGCCTTCGCTGATGTCATCGACTGTCGCGGCGTTCATCGCCAGAAGGCCGGGAGAGCGGCTAAAACAATTGACGATGCCGGTGCCGATCTTGATCTGCTTGGTGTGGATCGCGATCTCGGTGAGCAGCGAGAAGATTTCATAGCCCCAGGCCTCTGGAATCCAGAACGAATCGTAGCCGAGCTCATCGGCGAGAACGGCAGCCTTGAGATAGAGCTGGCGGTCGTAATTTTTCCAGAAAGGAAGAAGCCCTGTTCGTTCGGTCATCGAAACCTCCGGACGCGGGAGTAGGACGTTTGGCCCCTGGTTTCAAGGGCGCGCGCGCTTGACAGTCTCCGGCGATTCATGCCACGAGCGTGTTTTCGTAGGAGCCCAACGCATGAAGATCGACGCCGGATTGCTGGTCACCGACATGAAGCAGATTCCAGCTCGCGTACGCGAACTCGAAGAAGCTGGATTCGACGGATGCTTCACGTTCGAAGGACCGCACGAGCCGTTCATGCCCCTGGTGCTGGCGGCGGAGCACTCAAAGCTCGAGCTCGGCACTGGACTGGCAATCGCGTTCGCACGCACTCCGATGACGGTCGCGAACTTGGCTCACGACCTTCAGCATTTTTCTGGAGGGCGATTCTGGCTCGGTCTCGGCTCGCAGATCAAACCCCACATCGAGGCCCGCTACAGCATGCCGTGGGGCAAACCCGTGACGCGCATGAAAGAGTTCGTCCGAGCGCTTCGCGCGATCTTCGCGAACTTTGACCACAACGAGAAACTCGATTTCCGAGGTGAGTTCTATAAGCACACCCTCATGCCCCCAATCTTCAATCCGGGGCCGGCGAAGGGTGGCCCGCCTCCAATCTACTTGGGTGGGGTTGGTCCGAAGATGACCGAGGCGGCGGGAGAGGTCGCCGACGGTATGCTTCTTCATCCTTTCCACACCGCTGGCTCGCTCGAACAGGTGATGCTTCCCAACTTGCAGCGAGGTCTGGAAACCTCGGGACGAAATTTGTCCGACTTCACGCTTTGCGCTCAGGTTCTGATCGTCACCGGAAGCAACGAAACAGAGTTCGAGAGCGCACGGGCAATGACGCGAAATCAGATCGCGTTTTACGCATCGACGCCAGCATACCGAAGCGTGCTCGAAGCCGAAGGCAGGGGTGATCTGCAACCCAAGCTTCGCGAGCTCACCAAGACCGGCCGATGGCACGAGATGGCCGCGCTGATCGACGACGAGCTCCTAGGCGAGATCGCGTCTGTGGGAACGCCGGACGAGGTCGCAGCACGTCTGCACGCGCGCTATGGCTCTTTTGCATCACGACTCGCATTCGCCTCGCCCTTCCCGCTCTCTCAGGCGTGCGCATCTGAGATCGTCAGCGGCTTGCGGAGCCGCGCGACACCAGCATGACAGCCCCCAAGTGCATTGCGCTCCACCTCGTGTCTACGGAAGTGGTGGGCGGTAAGGCCGAGGGACTGGTTCGGTTGCTCCGCCATGGTTTCGACGTGCCCGACGGCTTCGTCGTCGTCGGTGCGACCCTCGGGCATCTGCCGGACGATCTCAATGCGCAGTACGGTCGGATCGGCGGCGGCAAGGTCGCCGTGCGTTCCTCGGCGATTGGAGAGGACTCAAGGGACGCGTCTTTCGCCGGTCAGTACGAAACGGTTCTGAACGTCGAAGGAGTAGACGCGCTGCGCGTCGCGATCGAGGATTGTATTCGCTCTCTCGAGAATGCGCGGGCGGTGTCCTACCGCGACGAGAAAACGGCTCAGGCCGAGATCCAGATGAACATCGTCGTTCAGCAAATGGTCGACGCCCGAGCAGCCGGCGTATTGTTCACGGTGAACCCGGTCAACGCCCGTCGCGATCAGGTGGTCGTGGATGCAGTCGCCGGACTTGGGGAGGCACTCGTGAGTGGCCATGCCACGCCCGACCACTGGCTGTTGGCGAGAGACGGATCGGTGTTCGAGAAGGACATACACGGCGCGTACTCGGTCTTGAGCGACGCCGATCTGACAGGCTTGCTCGACGGGGCTCTGCGAGCGGAAGAGCAATACGGTGAACCCCTCGACATGGAGTGGGCAATAGACCAAAGCGGCACGCTTCGGTGGTTGCAAGCGCGCCCGGTGACTCGGTTGCCGGCAGACCCAAACGAGTTCGACACGGTCCCGAACCCGACCGACATCTACACCTGGTGCAACATCGGCGAGATGATGCCGGGGGCAGTCACGCCCTTGACCTATTCGGTAACCGGTCGCGGCATCGATATCGGCATGCAACGCACCTACCGACGAATGGGCGCAGACGTTCCGGCGGGGGAAGGCGTGCGCTATATCGGGATGTTCTTCGGCCACCTATTCATCAACCTCTCGAATCTGTCCGAGCTAGCGGCCGCCGTCGCAGGGTCCACCAAGGCCCAGATGTGCATCGCGCTCTGCGGACGCGATATCGAAGAGCTCCCGGACCCGGAACCCGCCCCCGCCCTCAAGCGTGCACTCAATGGCGCCCGGTATTTCTCTCTGCTTTTCGGAGCGGCTAAGCACCGTAGAGACCTCGACTCGTTGCTCGAGACCCTGGAGATTCTCGACTCTGGGACCGCGCGGAAGATCTATGACGCGATCGACGACAACCTCCCGCAGGTTTGGAGGGCGTACGAGCTTCATTTGCTCTCTTCGTCATCTGCCGGCGCGCTGAGCCCTATCCTGCTCGGAATCCTGGCCAAGGGAGAAGAGCCGACCCAGCAGCACCATGCCGAGCTCGCCGAGATGTTGGCGGGCGCCAAGGGCATCGAGAGCGCGGACATCGCCGAGGGGATCGAGCGCGTGATCGAACACTTGGTCGCGAACCGAGGTGCCGCCGAGACGTTCCTGGCTCTCACTGGGGCCGACGCACGAGCTTGGCTCGGGTCAGCCGAGTCGGGGAGCGCGGGTGAAGAGTTCCGACGCTACCTCGACAGGCACGGGCATCGTGCAGTGCGGGAGCTCGAGCTTCGGCAGAGAGGGTGGGCAGATGATGCTGCGCCGCTCGTCGCGTCGGTTCAGTCGGGCCTTCGCGCCCGTCTCCAGCAAGGCGCCCCGGTACGGCCGGTGACGCAACACCAAAAATCGCATCCATTCGTCCGTCGGTTTATTCCCTTCGCGCACGCCGCGATTCGCGCGCGAGAGCACACGAAGTCCGGCCTCGTGGCGGTCACCACCGCTTTCAAGCATGCGTATCGCGCGCTCGGATCTCAGATGACGGAAGAGGGGCTTCTCCCCGACCAAGACGCGGTGTTCTTTCTTACGCACCAGGAGCTTGGGGAGCTTCTGCGTGGTGGACGAGAGCTGGCCGACCTCGCCGTGTCGAGACGACGCGTCATCGACTACCAAATGCCGCTGCACTTTCCTCAGATCTTCAGCCGGCGCCCAGAGCCGGTTCGACTCGAACCCATGGAGGGCGAGGACGGCGCTCTGATAGGCAAACCGGTCAGTCGTGGCACCGTGACCGGGCGTGCACGGGTCGTGGAGACGCTCGACGAAGCGGCCGCACTCGAAGCGGGAGAGATCCTCATCGCACCGATCACGGACGTGGGTTGGACGCCGTACTTCAGCTTGATCGCCGGACTCGCGACTGACGTCGGTAGTGCCGTGTCGCATGGCGCCGTGGTCGCGCGCGAGTATGGCCTTCCGGCAGTCGTGAACCTGCAGGTGGCGACCTCCCGCTTTCGAACCGGCGATCTAGTGACCCTTGACGGTGACCTCGGGACGTTGTCCCTAGCCTAGCGTCCCTCATGCTCGGGGGCTCTTGACTTCCCGGACCAGTATGCGATCGGCAAGCCCCTAAGGAGCTATCATGGTCGCCACGATCGGACTTACCGGGTTGCGCCCGGACCCAGCCCGCGTGTCTCGGATCGCGTCTCCACCGTATGACGTGATCAAGCCGGACACCCCGTTAGAGAAGCTGCTCGCGGCAGAGCGAGACTCGCTGTTTCACATCATCCTGGGGGACGCCCCTGGCGCCGCTCGTGATCGAATGGTCGCGAACGGCTCGCTGATCGAGGACAACGAGCCGGCGTACTACGTCTACGAGCAAACGTGGCCCGAGGGCAGGCGAACCGGAGTGTTTGTCGCCGCTGAAGTGTCGCCCTACGAGGCCAAGCAGGTCATCCGACACGAGAAAACTTTCGACTCCAAGGTCAAGGGCCGCATCGCGATGCGTCTCGCAACGGGTCTGCACATCGGACCGGTGTTCGTTCTAACTAGAGCCCCCATCGCATCCGTGTTGGAGAAGGCTAAGCAGGAAAGCGATCCGATCTACGACTTCACGAGCGCGTTCGGTGGGCACAGCGAGCTCGAGGGGATTGAGAACAAGGTCTGGCGGGTTTTGGAGCAGAGCGAGACTGGACGCGCGCTTCAATCGGCGCTCGGAACCGAACCCCTCTACATCGCAGACGGGCATCATCGCTACCACGCCAGCTTGCTCAACGACCAGACTCATTTCCTCTGCTACGTCACGGAGGAGGCGGTCATCCAAGCGTACAACCGAGTGGTCAACGGCGTGCGTCCGTTCTCGGAGATTGTCGCCGACCTGCCTCTCAAGCCAGTGGATTCATTCCGAACGCCGCCAAAGCACAGCTTCTGCATCTACACGAAGGACGGCTGCTTCCAGCTGGACGCGCAGCAGGTGCCCGGCGACGTAGTCGGCCGGCTCGACTGTGCGATCCTGGAGCGTGAGCTCTATCCCAAACTCGGGCTCACGCACGACATGATCATCGACCCGGATCACTTCGACTACTACTCGGAATCAGCGCTCGACGAAATGAAAGCTGCGGTAGATCGCGGCGACTACGACATCGCGATTGCGCTTCACCCCGTGAGTCTCGAGGAGCTGATGGCGGTCGCCGACGCGGGTCTCGAAGACTCGGAGATCGTAATGCCGGAGAAGAGCACGTTCTTTCAGCCGAAGATTCTCTCTGGGCTCTCTCTCTATCGCTACAAGAAAAAATGAGCGCCCTGCCCCAATACGGGAAGCACTTGCACCCGAGCGAGATGATGCGAGCCGTCGTCATCGACCAGTATGGCGGCGCGGAGATGCTTCACGCCGCAACCGTCCCCCGCCCGGTGCCAACCCGCGGGCAGGTGTTGGTGCGAACACGATTCGTCGGCGTCAATCCGAAGGACGTCATCGTACGTAAGGGGAAATTTCAGATAGCGACCGGGAAGAAGTTTCCAATGATCGTAGGCCACGACATCGCAGGCGAGGTAGTCGAGGCCGGCATCGGAGCGGACTTCGCCGAGGGTGACCTCGTATACGGAATGATCAACGACTTTGCGGGGCGTGCCTATGCGGAGTACGCGGCAGTGAATTGTAAGCAGCTCGCGACTGCACCCACTTCGGTCGAACTGCGCGTCGCAGCCGCGGTCCCACTCGCTTCGCAAACGGCGCTGCAGGCCATTCGCGACGACGCTCATGTGAAGCCAGGACAGGAAGTCCTGATCAATGGGGCGTCCGGGGGCGTCGGTGTCTTTGCGGTTCAGATCGCGAAAATTCTGGGAGCGCGTGTCACCGCGGTGTGCAGCGAACGGAACGCAGAACTCGTGGCCGAACTCGGAGCCGATCGAATAGTCGACTACAACCAAACGGAACTCGTCGACCTAAGCGAACGCTTCGACATGATTTTCGATGTCTTCGGAAACTATCATTTCGACAAACTTGCGCACTTGCTCACGCCACGTGGAACCTATGTGAATACGATTCCTAGTTCGCGTATCTTCAAGGATATCGCGCGAACGATCGTCCGCCGTAAGCGTGCCAAGCTCGTGGTCGTGAAGTCACAACGAGCTCAACTCGATTGGATTCGCCAACAGATCGACGCCGGCAGCATGAGGGTGGTGGTCGACCGCTTCTTCCGACTCGATGAGGCGCCCGATGCCCACCGCTACATGGAAACCAAGCGGGCAAGGGGCAAGGTCGTGTTGGAAGTCGATTGAGTTCTGATGCTCTCGGCTCCCGCCAGGCGAGCCGTATCGGTGTACTGAACGGCATTTTCGCGCTATCTTGCACCGCTCCTGCTCAGGAGGAATAGATGCGCAGCTGGTTCTGGATATTCGCGACTATCGCTCTCACACTCACCGTCTTGCCGCGCCCCTCGTCCGCCGAGGAGGGCTTCAAGAGCATTGATTTCCCCACGACGGGCGGCATTCAAGGTCGCGCCGATGTCTATCCCGCCGAAAGCGACTCGGCGACTCTGATTGTTCTCTTTCACCAGGCGGGCTGGAGTCGCGGAGAGTATCGCGAGATCGCGCCCAAACTGGTGAAGGCGGGGTATCGGGTCATGGCAGTCGACCAACGTTCGGGCGGCGCGGTCAACGGGGTGCGGAATGAAACCAGCTACCGAGCCGCCAGGATGGGCTTGGCGCGGAACTATTTGGACGCATACGCGGACATGAAAGCTGCATTGGCCTACGCTCGCAAGGAGCTCAAAGCGGAGCGTGTGGTCGTTTGGGGTAGTTCCTATTCTTCGTCGTTGGTGTTCCGCTTGGCGGCCGAGCATCCGGATGGCGTCATCGGCGTCGCTGCTTTTTCCCCGGGCGAGTACTTCAAGGCTAAGGGTTCCGACTACGTCAAGACCTTCGCGAAGCGAGTGAAGCAGCCTGTCTTCGTGACCTCGTCCAAGCTCGAGCGAGATGTGGTCAAGCCGATATTCGACGCGGCTCCGTCCAAGAAGAAGGTGCTCTTCACGCCAGCATCCAAAGGGCAACACGGCTCACGCGCGTTGTGGAATAAATGGCTGGACCAGGATGTCTACTGGGCAGCGCTGAACGGCTTCCTGGGTGAGTACACACCTGCATCGCCCCCACCGCAGGACTGAGCCCGCTGGAAACCCGATGCAGCTGCGCTAAAGGGGGGCTGTGAGCGCCAAGCCCGGCCAACCTATTCCGGACCTGGGACGAGCACGAGCGGCCGCGCGGGAGCTCGCGCTTCAGCTCGATATCACGGAAAAGCTGCGGCCTTACGAGCCTCATCGGTGGCGCGCCGACGACACGGTTCACCCGACGCTGCAGCTCGATGATGTGTCGGGGATTCCCTTTCTCGTCGATATCGCCGGTGTCGAAGAATACCAACACCGCGGACGTCTGCGGGCCGGCGACCACGATGTCTACGTGACGGTGACCGCGGAGGCAGCGGGCTACGAGCCGTATTGTCGAGACTTGCTCCACATGGGTGCCCCGGAACACCTGGTTGCCGACCCCATTGGTCCTCCAATCGCGGTGGCGCAGGCCTGCATGACCGGCGTGACGCATGGACGCTTGGTCGAGATCGCGCGAGGCGCAGGGGGACTGACGATCCATCCGTACATGGGGATCGAAGACGTCTGGGAGCTTGCGGCCATGCTCAGTGTCGACAGCCGAAGCCCAGTGCGCGTGCTGTCCCCCCCGCCGCCGGTCACGTGGATCGCAAATGACAAAGCGCTGTTCGACGAGTTGGTGGCCCGGGTGCTCGGTCGCGACGCCTTGGTCGAAACGCGGATCGCTCGGGATCCGGCGGGCATCGAAAGCAACCTGCGGGCGCTGGCGGGGCGATACGATCGAATTGGGCTGAAGCGCACGCGATGTGCATCGGCAATGGGCAACGCGGTCTTCGCGGCCCACGATGTGCGATCGGAGCGCGACGCAGCCGAGGCGGTGCGCGAATTCCTTCTCCGTACCGAATGGCCTGCGGGCGAGGAGGTCCTTTCAGTCGCATGGCTCGAGACCGACCTCTCGCCTTCCACTCAAATTTGGATCCCGCCGCTTGGATTGGGCGACCCCCAGCTGGACGGCATCTACGAGCAGATCCTGAAGGGCGAGGAGAAGGTCTTCGTCGGAAGTCGACCTTCCGCCCTACCGAACGCCGTGAATCGAGAGCTTGGCGCCGCCGGCCTGACTGTCGCCGCAGCACTTCAGGAGTTGGGTTACGTCGGACGGTGCTCGTTCGACCATCTCGTCACGGGCGATCCAGAGGGTGACTTCCAGGTGGTCTTCACCGAATGCAACGGACGATGGGGTGGGACCAGCACTCCGATGAGCCTGCTCGAGCGGATACTCGGGGGACCCCGCCCCACCTACCGCGCCCAGGACGTGGTCTTTCCTTCGCTGATCGGCGCAAGCTTCGCGGATCTTCTCGAACTCACCGACGAGCTCGCGTTCCGGGTGGATAGCGGGGAAGGCCGATTCATCTTCTACAACCTCGGTCCCCTGCACAGCCACGGGAAGTTCGATGTCATTTCGGTCGGCGTCGATCAGGCGGACGCCGAGCGTGGCGTACTGGAGATTCTGCCGAAGCGACTAGGGGCGTGAAGCGCGCTTGCAGGGGCCACCGCTCTCTGCCTATGTTCCGCGCATGAGCACGAACGGACTTTCAGAATCGCGAACCCAGATGATTCGCTTGGTATGCTTTCTCTTCGCGAGCTCTTCCTTCGTCTTGGGAGCGTGGATGATGACCGATCCGGCGTCGGCCTGGGGCATGATGGGGGTCGAAGTTGGTGCGGACCCGTTTGTGCAGGCGCTCTACGGCGGCGCGATCATGGGCGAAGGCGCCATGTTTGCGCTCGGTGCCGTTTGGCCGGTTCGCTACCTGGTCTTCTTCCAGTACTTGGTCGTCTACAAGACCCTCGCGTGTATCGCCGGGATATCGGTGCTTCTGCGAATGGAATCGGCGCCGATCGGCGCCTGGATAGTGATCGGCGGCTGGGCATTCGCGGGCCTGCTCTCCGCCGCCGTCTTCCCTTGGGGACAGTGGCGCAATGTAGAGAGCTGGTACGGCGCTGGCCGCGTCTGAGTGGCAACTGAGTCACCGGAGAAGTCGACATACAGGGCGGCCGAGCCGGCTCTTGTTGTCCAAGGTGGAGCGACTGGTGCGGCAGCGCGAGCCCGCAGGGCGAAGCCCGGCGCGAATGCGCCGCCAAGGCGAAGCGCAGCGAATGCCGCGGAGGGAGG
>RCNB010001882.1_pt1 | contig 24508 bp, 21 predicted proteins | sample 2041321 | NCBI WGS metagenome assembly RCNB01 (sample SAMN09708232, study PRJNA481090) | Marine sediment metagenome, whole genome shotgun sequencing project. | reverse complement strand
GGTTTTTTCGAAAAAACCTCGGTTCGACCCCGGTTTTGCCCTGTTACCATTGCACGTCACTGATCGACCCATAATTACCTACGGGAAAAAGTATGCAGGAAACCGTCATCAGTAATAATCGCAAAGTCGCAACCTGGCTATTAATTTGCTGTGTGCTGGTCTTTGTCATGGTCGTCCTTGGGGGCGTCACACGATTGACCGGCTCAGGTTTGTCCATGGTCGACTGGCGACCGGTAACCGGTATTTTGCCACCACTGACTGACGAAGCCTGGCAACAGAGTTTCGAGATGTACCAACTTTCGCCTGAGTTTCAGAAAGTTAATCCGCAGATGGATGTGCACGACTACAAGGGAATTTTCTGGCTGGAATATCTGCATCGCTTGCTTGGTCGCACGATCGGCATCGTTTTCCTGTTCCCATTCCTGGTATTTCTCCGTCGCGGCTATATCAAGGCCACGGAGTGGCCCAAGTATGCACTCATGTTCGGCCTGGGCGGCATGCAGGGTGTGCTGGGCTGGTACATGGTCAAGAGTGGCCTGGTCGACAATCCGCATGTTAGCCAATACCGGCTAACCGCACATTTAGTCGCCGCATTCCTTATTTACGCTTACATGTTCTGGGTTGCGCTTTCGCTGCTGTTCCCGAGAACCAGTGAGACTGCGCATCCGTGGTACCACAAGACGCTTGCGCTGACGGCATTGATAGCAGTTACAGTGATTTCCGGTGGTTTTGTCGCCGGTCTCAAAGCGGGCAAGATTTACAATACGTTTCCAATGATGGGCGACCACTGGGTCCCACCCGGCATGTTTGCTCTCGATCCGTGGTGGATTAACTTTTTCGACAACTTAGCGACGGTGCAGTTTGATCATCGCGTACTCGCGATTTCCACTTTCGTATTAATTGTGATCTTCTGGAGTCGCATCCGTAAGACAGAAATGCCTGAGCGAATTCGTAAAGGTGTTAACGCACTACTGCATACGGCCGTACTACAAGTATCTCTGGGCATCGCAACTTTGCTTTTCTTTGTGCCTACGTTCCTGGCGGTAACCCACCAGGGCGTCGCCATGTTGCTCTTTACCGTTGCGCTATATCTGTGCCACGGACTGCGTCGTATATAGGTCGCGACCAGGAGAAATCGCGGCAAGATGCCGCTCCTACGGCATTTTTTCAGGAGCGACAGCCGAAACTATTACACCTGGTTGTAGCGTTTAGACAATCATGAAAGCGAAGACGCCGCGATTTTTCAGCTCAATCGTATTTTGACATCAAAACATGCGGTAAATACCAATTCTCGATGACTGACTTATCGGACACGATGCACGCCTCATGAGTTTCGACAAACACATTTCGCCCGGCACGTCGGATCACAGTATCTGCTTCGATCAGGACCTTATTGAACGATACGGTGGCCGCGGGCCTCGCTACACGTCCTATCCAACTGCGTTGCAGTTCGCGGAATCTTTCACAGCAGTTGATTACGCCCGGCATGCAAAAAACAGCAACGAGGACAGTCGACCACTGTCACTTTATGTGCACATTCCATTCTGCAAATCACTTTGTTACTACTGCGCATGTAACAAGATCATTACACGCAATGCGGAACGAGTGGAAAGTTACCTGGGACACCTGCACCAGGAAATCAGCATGCAATCCGAGTTGTTCGATGGAGCCCGCCCGGTAAAACAATTACATTTTGGCGGTGGCACACCAACTTATCTTGATAGCGGCCAAATGTGTTCACTGTTCGCGCACTTGCGAAACGCGTTTGCGTTTGATGACAGCGAAGAACGGGAATTCTCTATTGAAGTCGATCCACGAACCGTTAACTCGGGATCGATGGCGTTGCTCGCAGAACTTGGCTTTAATCGCCTGAGCCTCGGTGTGCAGGATTTCGATTTGCAGGTACAAACTGCCGTCAATCGAATTCAGTCGGCAGACGATATTTTCGGCCTGATGGAAGACGCGCGGCAAAATCAATTCAAGTCAATTTCTTTTGACCTGATTTACGGCTTGCCGCACCAGAATGTAGAGACGTTTGATCGCACACTCGACCAGGTGCTGGAGATGCGCCCCGACCGGCTGGCGATTTACAACTACGCACACCTGCCCGCACGTTTCAAAGGGCAACGCATGATCAATGACAGCGACATTCCATTGGCGGCGACCAAGCTGGATATTTTTCACCATACGATCGAAAAACTGGGCGATTCGGATTACGTTTACATTGGCATGGACCATTTCGCCCTGCCCGACGACGACCTGGTTATTGCCCAGGAGAATGGCACACTGCAACGAAACTTCCAGGGCTACTCTACGCATGGTGAGTGCGACCTGATCGGCCTGGGCGTCAGTGCGATAGGCAGCATTGGCAACGCCTACAGCCAAAATTCCACATCGACAAAAGAGTACGAAGAACTATTGTCAGAAAATTCACTACCGGTGAAACGCGGCATCGAAATTGATCGCGACGACACGCTGCGCGGCGAAGTTATTCAGGAACTGATGTGCTATGACCGCTTGATTTTTAGTGATTTCGAAAAAGTGCATGGCATTGAGTTCAGTTCGTATTTTCTGCGCGAACTGGAAAGACTTGAACCACTCGCAACAGACGGGCTTGTGCAGATTGATGACCAACAGATTTCGATCACACCAAAAGGTCGCCTGCTTCTGCGCAGCATCGCAATGGTCTTCGACCGCTACCTGAATGCGGACGACAACACTGATCGATTTTCGAAAGCGATTTAGAAATACCATTCCACATTCTGGTCTACTGCGGCTCCATCTCGCTCTGCTCTGATATTTTCCCGGCAGTATACGTATACTGTCCCTCGTCGAAATATGCAGAACAATGATATGACCAACGTACCCTCAGATATTGATATCGCACAGGCCGCGAAAAAGAAACCGATCGCTGAAATTGCCGCAAAAATTAATATCCCGGCGGACAGCATCATTCCTTACGGTCATGACAAGGCAAAGATCACTTATGACTACCTTGAATCCATAAAAGACAATCCCGATGGCAAATTAATTCTGGTTACGGCGATATCGCCGACGCCGGCCGGTGAGGGAAAAACGACTACGACGGTAGGCCTTGGTGACGGCCTCAACAAGATCGGCAAGAAAGCTGTCATGTGCCTCCGTGAGCCGAGCCTGGGTCCATGCTTTGGCATGAAAGGTGGAGCGGCAGGTGGCGGTTACGCCCAGGTTGTACCGATGACCGATATTAACCTGCATTTCACTGGCGACTTTCACGCCATTGGCGCTGCGCACAATCTTCTGTCGGCGCTGATAGACAACCATATGCATTGGGAAAACCAGCTCAACATAGATCCACGTCGTGTCAGCTGGCGTCGCGTCGTTGATATGAACGATCGCGCGCTGCGTACAATTACTTCCGGTCTCGGCGGCTTTCACAATGGTGTTGTACGCGAAGCCGGATTCGATATTACGGTTGCCTCCGAGATCATGGCCGTATTTTGCCTGGCCAACGATCTCGAGGATTTACGCGAGCGCATCGGCAACATCACGATTGGCCATACCCGCGATAAGCAACCCGTACAAGCGAGAGCATTGCAGGCAGAAGGTGCATTAACTGCCCTGCTCCGCGACGCACTGCAGCCAAATCTGGTGCAAACGCTGGAGAACAATCCTGCATTGATGCACGGCGGACCTTTCGCCAACATTGCGCATGGCTGCAATTCAGTCATTGCGACCAAGACCGCTCTGAAACTCGCCGACTATGTGGTCACTGAAGCAGGTTTCGGTGCCGACCTTGGTGCGGAGAAGTTCTTCGACATCAAATGCCGCAAGGCGGGCCTGAAACCGGATGCTGTCGTGTTGGTTGCAACCACCAAGGCGCTAAAAATGCATGGTGGCGTGGCAAAGAGCGACCTGAAGGGCGAAAACGTAGACGCAGTGACAAAAGGTTGCGCCAACCTTGGACGACATATCCGTAATATTGGGCAATTCGGCGTTCCCGTTACAGTAGCCATCAATCATTACGTGACAGACACCGATGCAGAGCACCAGGCAATCAAAGATTATTGTGCGGAATTCAATGTAAGCTGCACCGTGTCATCGCATTGGGAGCACGGCGGTGAAGGTGCTGTGCCACTTGCTGAAACCGTCGTTGACCTGATCGACAGCCACAAATCCCAGTTCCGTCCCTTGTACAAAGATGAATTGCCGTTGTGGGAAAAGGTCCGGCGCATCGCGCGATCAATTTATGGCGCCGATGACATTCTTGCGGACAAAAAGATTCGCGACCAGTTTACCGACCTCGAAGAGCAAGGCTACGGTCATTACCCGATCTGCATGGCCAAGACGCAGTACAGTTTCTCGACTGACCCTAAATTGCTCGGGGCGCCGACCGGTTACGATGTCCCTATCCGTGAAATCAGACTCGCAACAGGCGCGGAATTTATTGTCGTGATTTGTGGCTCGATAATGACGATGCCGGGGCTACCGCGTAAACCTGCGTCCGAAAATATAAGTGTCGACGAAAACAGGCGAATAACCGGTCTGTTCTGACAAGAAGGACAACAACATGAACAACGTCGTGAAAGTTCTGGCCGCACTTACCTCCGTGATTCTCCTTGCCGGTGTCGCAAATGCTGCCGGCGAAGCTCAGCGCCGCTGGGAAAGAATGAATCAGATCCGTCAGGAAAAATTCGATCTCGTCCTGCCAGAAGTAATGCGCGAAAACGAAGTTGATATGTGGATTACAGTTAGCCGTGAAGGACATGATGATCCTTTAACCGAGGATTTCGGCAAGGGTTATGTTGGCTCATATGGCTACTACATATTTACCGATCGCGGCGACGAGAGAATAGAAAGAGCCGCACTCGGCATCGGTACAGCGCTCATTGAGGACAATGGCGCCTACGACATCATGACGGAGAGTTTTGATCTCAAAGAGTTTGTAGAAGAGCGCGACCCGCAGTCAATTGCATTAAACTTCGCTGAACATATCGGCGCCGCCGATGGGCTTAGCCATACTGATTATCAGAAACTGTCCAGCGACCTGGGAGAAAAGTACGCCGAGCGATTCGTCTCTGCTGAAAAACTCACCTCAGATTTTCGCTCACGACGTGTTGCATCCGAAATCGCTGCGTTCGCCTGGGCCGGCGAAATGTCACGCAACATCGCGGAACGTGCTTTTTCAAATGAAGTGATCACACCGGGCAAGACAACACTTGCCGATGTCGCCTGGTGGATGCGTGAACAACAATTCGAAAACAACCTTGGCACGTCATTTGGCATGCCATCGGTTTACATCACCGGACCTGACGGCTTCGTCGCGTTGTCGAATGACCACGTCATTCAACGTGGCGACTTCCTGGCAATCGACTGGGGCGTCGGTTATCTCAATTTTTACACTGACATGAAACGCCACGCCTATGTATTGAAGGAAGGGGAAACGCATCTTCCCGAGAGCATTCAGAAAGCTTTCGACAACGGTCGTGAAGTACGCAACATACTGAAAAATAACATAAAAGCGGGACGAACAGCAGGCGACACTTATGCCATCCTGAATCAGGAAATCAATGCTGCCGGCTTCAAAATAATGGAGACATTTAACTCACCGACCGATGATCCTGATATCGTCGACGTGATTATCGGTTGCCACTCCGTCGGCAATCTTGGCCACGGGACAGGACCGTCAATTGCCTGGTTTAATCCTGAGCGAATGACATACATGATTCAGCCGACCAATCTTTTTTCAATTGAGTTATTTGCCTATACGGCGATCCCCGAATGGGGTGGAAAAAAATTGCGCATTCCGCTCGAAGACGACGCAATCGTCACTGAGCGCGGAGTCGAGTGGTTATATCCGGTCAATCAACGGGTGCTTTTGATTCGTTAGCAAATTTTTTCATGCGGAGTTGATGAGTTGACAACAGTACTGAAACTCGAAGAGATCAAGCGCCTGATAGATGTCCCGCAGCTGATCCAGGAAATTGAAAACGGTTTCGTTCTCTACTCCGAAAATCGCGTGGTCGTACCACCGGTTGGGTTTTTACATTTTGACCAACCGCCTGGTGATGTGCATATTAAATATGGCTTCGTAACCGGCGACGACTTCTATGTTCTCAAGATGGCGTCGGGATTCTACAAAAACCCGGATCTCGGTTTACCGGTTAGTGACGGGCTACTCCTGGTTTTCAGCCAACAGACCGGGCAACTCAAACTCATACTCCTGGATGAGTGCTGGCTCACGGATATGCGAACCGCAGCAGCCGGGGCGGTCGCCGCCAAGCACCTGGCCGCAGAAACAGTTCATCACATCGGAATCGTCGGCACCGGTGTACAGGCAAGAATGCAGCTCGAAATGTTGCGGGATGTAGTTGACTGTCAAAGCTGTCTGATTTGGGGCAGAGATGCGAACAAAGTGCAAAACATGATTGTGGAGCTCCAGGCAAGTGAAGCTATCCAGACCTGGGGACTGGAATTGAAAGCGGCAACGGACATTGACGAACTGGTGGCGCAATGCAACCTGATCGTCACTACGACTTCTGCAAAAGAGCCTTTGATACGTGCCGATCGGGTTCAAAAGGGAACGCATATCACCGCGATGGGCTCGGATGATTACGGCAAACAGGAACTGGAGGCCGCGTTACTGGCGAGGGCTGACCTGGTGATTGCGGACAGCATTGCACAATGTGTCGATCATGGTGAGTGCTGTCATGCGGTGAAGGAAAATATGCTCGAAGAGAGCGCTATTCTTGAATTGGGCAACGTGATCAAGAGCCCCGATACCGGGCGCACCAGCGAAGACCAGATAACGGTGGCAGACCTGACAGGAGTCGCGATCCAGGACATTCAGATCGCCAAAATGGTCAATCGTGTCCTGAACCCTGGAGATCAACCGTGACAGTTGAAAGCCAGGCCAAAATCGATGTACCGCGGTTGGTACTTGAGGCCCACGAGAGATGCCAGGACTACCTGTCGCCCACACCGCTTGAGTACTCTCTCTATTTAAGTGAAATAATCGAAGGCGATGTCTGGCTCAAGCTGGATTCGATGCAGAGAACCTCCTCCTTCAAGTTTCGCGGCGCGATTAACAAGATCCTGACGCTAACGGAAGAAGAGCTGGACAAAGGGGTGGTCTCGGCGTCTACCGGAAATTTCGCCCTGGCGGTTGCCGAGGCTATGCGAATTCGTCAGCGCCGCGCCACAATCTACGTGGCAAACGATATCGAAGCGTCGCGCCTGGAATTGCTACGAGCGCACGGCCTGGACCTGGTCGTTTTTGGCGAGCTCGCCTGGGATGCGGAAAAGGAAGCCCGGCGGGTCGCGGAAGACGAAGACAAGATCTATGTGTCACCTTACAACGATCCCATTGTGGTCGGTGGCCAGGGAACCTGTGGCTACGAAATCTCCAGGCAATTGCCGGATGTGGACGCGGCCTTTTTCGCCTGCGGGGCGGGAGGATTGCTGACGGGATCATCAGGCTGGTTGAAATCCCATAACCCCGCCATACAGACCTTTGGCGTCTCGCCGGAGAACTCGCCGGTAATGTATGAATCCATGCGCGCCAACGAAATGGTTGAGATGGAAACCTACACGACGCTGGCGGACACCTGTGCCGGTGGTGTAGATCTGGACAGCATCACGCTGGAACTGTGTCAGCGATACGTGGATGAGATCGTGTTGCTCACTGAGAAAGAAATCGAAGCATCCATCCGCCTTCTGTTTGAACAACATCGCCTGGTGGTCGAAGGTTCAGGAGCCCTCGGCGTTGGTGGCCTCCTGAAACGAAAAGAGCAATTCAAAGGAAAGAAAGTAGTCGCAGTAGTCTGTGGACGAAACGTCGATCTGGAAGTATTCAGGCGAATCATCAGTTGACGCGCATCCCGGCGCTCTGCTGAATTTGTGTCAGGATTTGGTTTCTCCGGAATTCCGGGGGCAGTTTAGTTTTATCTCACATCTCGTAAATACAAGGTGGGTAGACGAAAAGCAGAGAGGATACCGATTCTTTCATGATCTGCTCGGTAGTTGGATCAACATTAAATGCCGAGAGTTCTGGAAGCGACTCAACGGATTGACCCGTAATGATTTGATAAAAGATCAATGCAGTGAGAAGCACGCCGGTCTGGGACGCGTGATTGCCATCAGACTGATGAAGCACCAGAGATAGATCCCTGAATAGGACCTCATCCCAGACAAGGCCGACCGGTGCCACACAAGTATTTTCACGCGCAGCGATTCCTTTATGGAGATCCCACAGTGTCTGCCCCTCCCAGGTATTGTCTTTTCTGGGGTGTTCCGGAAACATTACTGGTGTCGCACCCAGCTCTTTGCTCCCTCTGATCCAGTATTCGGCAGCAGTGGTTGGGTAGGTCATGGTCCCCGTGCTCGAATATTTCTGGGCCTGCAATACCACGTGGGTCCAGCTCTCGCTTTCAAGTTTCTGCTCACTGACACCGTCATTGACCCGGTCGGCAAGGAAACCACTGCCCGGTGACAGCTGCACATCGACTGACTTGCCTGGTTCACCCAGGATCAGGAGCTGCTTCAGGGTTGCCAGTAACCCGGCCGCATGACTATTTCCCATGAGAAGCACTTTGTAAGCACTTGCATTCGTGTTATCTGCCAGCGGCACTGACGTCGTATAAGTAATCATACCGGTTGCGCCGGTTGGACCGCTGGCTCCGCCTGAACCCGATTCGTCCGGAAGGCCGTCACTCCCTCCCCCGCAACCTATAAGGAAGATTGCACCTGCGAGCATAAATAGCTTCTTCATAACAACAAAACAAACCTTCGAAGAAATCGAAAACAGAAAATTCAGGCAGATGCTATCCGTTATGTAATAGATTGTTTAGAAGATCAAAATTCTCGAAATGAGCTTCAATCGGTCCATACCCGCGCAACATCCAACGGCTTAGTCCATGGATCAGATCAAATGGTTCCATCAGAACGAAATTGCCGACGTTTTCAGCGTCCGCGTCGGATCGTTGGTCATTTATCGTTCGTCTACGACCCGAACTGCTTTGCCTTCCGAGCGTGGCACCTCGCCCGGGTTGCGGACCTGGATCGTCGCGCTAACACCGACGTAGTCCTTGATGTCTTTTTTCAACAGGTTTGCGATGCCATCAGCATCCGATGGCGCGGCATCAACAGATAACTCGACTGCTACGCTGATCACGTCCAGTTGTCCCTGTCGTGAAATATGAATCTGATAATGTGGCGACAATCCTGGTTGCCTTAGTACGCGTTCTTCAATCTGTGTTGGGAAAACGTTGACACCACGAATGATCAACATGTCGTCGCTACGCCCGGTAATTTTTTCCATGCGGCGCATCGTTCGCGCCGTTCCGGGCAGGAGCCGGGTGAGATCGCGGGTGCGGTAGCGAATGATCGGCAATGCTTCCTTGGTTAATGACGTGAACATGAGTTCACCGATTTCACCATCAGGCACAGGTGCGCCAGTTTCCGGATCGACAATTTCCGGATAGAAATGGTCTTCCCAGATAGTTGGCCCATCCTTTGTTTCTATGCATTCATTGGCAACGCCCGGGCCAATCACCTCGGACAATCCGTAAATGTCGACGGCGTCCAGACCACAGCGCCGCTCAAGCTCTTTGCGCATCGGCTCGCCCCATGGTTCGGCGCCGAATATGCCGACCTGAAGTGACGATGCAGCAGGATCGAGACCCTGTCTCGCGAACTCATCGGCAATATTCAACATGTATGAGGGCGTACACATGATGATGTCGGGCTCGAAATCCTGGATGAGTTGCACTTGTTTGGGCGTTTGCCCACCGGACATCGGTATCACGGTCGCCCCCAGTTTCTCTGCGCCGTAGTGGGCGCCGAGTCCACCAGTGAAAAGCCCGTAACCATATGCAATGTGAATCTTGTCGCTGCGCTCGCCGCCACTTGCACGAATGGAACGCGCCACAACATCGGCCCACATGTCGATATCATTCTTCGTGTATCCGACCACAGTCGGTTTTCCGGTTGTTCCACTGGATGCATGCACACGAACAACGTCTTCCTGCGGCACCGCGAACAATCCGAACGGGTAGCTTCGTCGCAAATCTTCTTTTGTTGTGCACGGGAACAACGACAGATCTTCAAGCGTCTTCAGGTCCCCTGGCTCAATCCCCGCTTTTTCACATTTTTTGCGATACGGCGCTACATTCTTGTAGGTATGTTGCAGCGTCCATTGCAAACGATCGAACTGCAGGCTGCGAAGCTCATCGATACTCGCTGTCTCAATTGGATCCAGTTCATTCGGGTCAGGAACTCGACGTACCACGGTGCTCTCCTGTTCATATTTCGCTCTGTTTACTGACTACCAGAGTCTCTTGTCGCCGCCGGACAGCTCAGTGGTTGTTGGCTGCGATTTGCGGCGCCAGGTATGGGGATTCTGCAGCTATCTGGTTAAGAATAATCCTGCGTGTCGCCTCCGGATCACTTTCCGGACGGGTACGCAGGCGCGAGACTTCAGCTTCTGAAAACGGTGTGAAATCTCGCGGCAATTGTGCGGCACTGTAGGTGGTGAGAAGCCAGTTAAGCAATTCAGCAATCTCATCATCAGGTAATGATGCCGTAGAGACACCGGGAACGCGAACCAGGAATTCACGCCCTTCCCTCGAGTGCAGAAAATACCCGGCGAAATCTTTCATGCGTGGGACTCTCCCGGAAAAACCGACAGCCTCCGGTAAGTGGCATCCCTGGCAGTGAATCATGTAATTAACCTGAGCCCGATGATCGTCCGCAACAGTTAATGGAGACAACAACAACGCCCCCAGCAAAAGAACAGCCCGGATCACTGTGGCCACTGGTCACCGTGTTGCTCGAGCATTTTCTCACGAAGTTTTCCGGCAACAGCCGGACTTTCGACGCTTGCTTTTGATTGTGCGCTACTGACTTCCTCAGCCGAGAACGCCGGGACGGAACTGGCCGTGTCTTCGTCGTCCGCAAGTTCGAAAACTGCGTAATTCAGTGCAGATGCGATTTCTTCGGCGGTCATCGCTCCATTGTTGCCCGCCATCACGCCGAAATACTGCATACCGCCTACTTCGATCGTACCCATCAAACCGAACGACACTGTGGTAATCAGGTAGTCACGACCACCGTCCAGGCCTGCTATGGCCGCCAGCCGGTTCCTCAACGGTGGAAATGCGCCGGGAACGCCAGCCCCGTCAGGAAGATGGCATGCAGAACAGGTGGCGAACGCATCGGCACTGTAAGTTTTTGCACTCGCAGGAGATTGTCCATCCTGCGCTCTCGCAAATTGATGGATCGTCGAGATCGACAGCCAGGCGATCAGTAATATGAGGCTAAAGATTCTCATTCGTCGATCGCTGTACCAATCACGATGGCTGTTGAACAGTGGTAGGCATTGCTTTGCGTTCCAAGGCACCAGTTCAGGTCATTCGATGCCCGCGGGTTGTAAACCGGGCGGTCGCCCTCGTTACGCTGGCAGAGGCAATTACCACACGATGATTTTCCACAGCAGTCATTGTAGGAAATAATGTAGTTAACGCCGTCGACCGGGTTTTCACAGGTACCAATCCAGGTAATTGGTGACATCTCCGTTCCAGGTGGACACGAATTGATAGAACCGCCACAGCAGCTGCACAAGAAACCATCAATTGCACAGTAACGCCAGTAGTCGCAGCTGTTTCGATCGCCTTCCTCTTCAGGAAAAGCGTTTGCCGCCTCCTGTCCCCGGGCTATGGGCAACAAGGGAATCGCTGCTGCACCGCCCGCAACTGTAGCGGCAAGCTTGCCAATAAATCCGCGCCGGGACGTTCGTTGTGCAATACCGCGCGTCGACTTTTCGGTCACGCCATCCAGCCATCCATTAAGCCATTTCATTCGTCTGAATCCTCGCAACCGTTATTGGGCGCCGTGCAATAGTAGCGGCGTCTCCTGACCAAAATTGCCAATGGTTCGCAGGTGTTCGCCATCGCCTGCATCATAGACGTCTATTTCCATGTTGACGTTTGTGACGACGAGCAACGGTTCGTCGTCTCGCGTGACCTCGATTGAAATTGCCGGCAATTGCAATTCGATGCGATTGATTCGACGCCGGGCATCGGTATCAAAGACCCAGACCTCTATGCCCGGATCTTTGTGCGAACCATCGTAGCTATCTTTGTGCATCAAGACATACAAGTGACCCATGGAATCACTTGCCGTCACCTGCAATCCGCCGGGCAACCAGCCGTCATCTTTGTCGCCTGCCAATGACCAGGGCTCCCCGGTTACTGCCGTTGACCCACTAAGATCTATCGGTACGACATTGCCACTAAAAGTCGGAAAATATCCGACACCGTCAATCAGGGCCGCCTTTTCGATCAAAGGATCTTCATTGGCATCAAAAAACTTTTCGCTGCGACTTGCTGAAACCTGTTGTCCATTTTCATCGAGTGAAACACTCAGGATTGTGCCGTCCGCACACAGTGAAGCGAACGAGCGTCCGCCCATGGGATATACCAGTGAGCATCCCGGGATAGGTATTTCTGCGAGAAATTCGCGAGCGACAAGATCCACCACGGAGACAGATGTCGCAGGTGTAAAGTTATAGACGAGTGCCAGCTTTTCGTTATCCAGAAGTTGCAGGTTAAAATCCAACGGCATCTCGCTAGCCCGTTTGGGCGGAATAACAACTTCGCCCCTCGGCGCGAGCGTCCTTTTGTCGTAAATTGTCAGCACGTCGGTCCGTTCTCCCCGAGTACCGCGAGCGTGGAATGTCTCTACGACGTACATCTCGGGCCTGGTTTTCGCCTGATAGAATTGAGCGATAAACGAAGCGTTGAACATTCCCTTGTAACGGTCGGCCGGATCATCCGAGTCAGCATCCAGGACTATGATTTTGCCGTCGTTCATATGAAAGAACGACGCGTCCTGGGCAATAATCCAGTGCGCCGGGTAGGTTTCCGGGAGTGTCTCGATGACGCCTATCTGTTCCGGCTGAATTTCACCGTTACGGAGTATAGGAAAAGAACAAGCAATAGTTTTTTCATGGCGTCACGCTACGTTATTGATGACTTGCGTCGCAGTATATGCCGAACATTTGCCCTGTCTATGGCGATTTCATATTCAGGCAGTAATCAGTTTATCCTCTCCCACTAGGCCGGACTATTGCCTTTATGCAGACCGAGCTCTTCACTCAACTTGTCCCGCATAACGAATTTCTTAATTTTTCCGGTGACAGTCATTGGAAACTCGTCAACAAGCCGAACGTAATGCGGAATCTTGTAATGTGCGATTTGTCCGTCACAGAATTCACGGACGCTGTCTTCTGTAATTTCCATACCAACTTTGGGCACTATCCAGACAGCAACCTGCTCACCAAATTTCTTGTCGGGCACACCAAAGACTGAGGCATCCTGCACACCAGGATGACGTAACAAATACTCCTCGATTTCGCGCGGATAGACGTTTTCACCGCCACGAATAATCATGTCTTTGACCCGACCGACGATATCGCAATAGCCATCGTCGTCCATAACCGCCAGGTCACCCGTGTGCATCCACCCCGCTCGATCAATTGATTCTGCGGTCAACTCATCGTCGCCCCAGTAACCGAGCATTACAGAGTAGCCACGCGTGCAAAGCTCCCCTTGCTGGCCCTTTTCAACGACCTTGCCCTCTTCATCGACCAATTTTACCTGAACATGCGGATGAACACGGCCAACCGTCGCCACACGCTTGTCCACGGGGTCTCCCACGCCGGTCTGAAAACTCACCGGACTGGTCTCCGTCATTCCATAAGCTATTGTCACGTCAGACATGTGCATGTCCTGCATTACGCTTTCCATGGTTGTGCGTGGACAGGTCGCGCCGGCCATGATGCCGGTACGTAATGAGCTTAAGTCATAGTTGGCGAACGCGGGGTGCGCCAATTCAGCGATGAACATTGTTGGCACACCATACAGAGCCGTACAACGCTCGGCCTGAACGACCGATAAAACATTCTCAGGCTCAAACGCCTCGTCCGGAAAAACCATCGTTGAGCCGTGCGTCAAACAACCCAGGACGCCCATGACCATGCCGAAACAGTGGTACAGCGGCACGGGAATACAAAGTCGGTCCTTCTCCGTGAACTGCATCGTCTCGGCGACAAAATAGCCGTTATTGAGAATATTGCAGTGAGTCAGTGTCGCGCCTTTGGGAAAGCCGGTCGTGCCACTGGTGAACTGAATATTGATGGGGTCATCTGGTTGGAGTTCTGCAGCAAGCTGCCCGAGCGCGCGAATGACATCTTCGTTTATCGGTTTTTCGAATTCGGAGAAACAAAACATGCCCGGCACATCGTCCTGCCCAAGGTGAATAATGTTCCGCAATGCAGGAATTTTCGCCGCTTGAAGCTCACCTGCTTTGCTTGCATTAATTTCAGGTGCCAACTCACCAAGCATGCCGAGATAGTCACTGCTCTTGAAACTATCGGCGACAACGAGCGTGTTGCAGGACACCTTGTTCAGAACGTATTCGAGCTCGGATAAGCGGTACGCCGGATTAATGGTAACGAGCACGGCACCGATTCTTGCGCACGCTAACTGGGTCAGCACCCACTCGGCATTGTTCGGCGACCAGATGCCGACCCGGTCACCTTTCACGATATCCAAAGCGTGTAAATTGCCGGCGACATTGTTGACGGCCTGCTCAAGTTGGGCGTAAGTTAATCGAATATTCTGCTGACAATCGACAAGGGCTTCGTTGTTTGGATGCGCGCGCGCAGTGTCTTCCAGAGCTTGCCCTATGGTCTTATACAAGAGCGGTTCAGAGGCTAAACCACAGACATAACTGCTTGAATTCATCAAAAATCCTTTGCTAAGCTCCGCCACCCACAACTTGCATGTATGCATTCGATCGGAAATTACCATGCATTGAGAACCACGTTTTTGTCAACATGAGCGGTCGAACGCGGCACAATTGGGTTCACTGAAAAGCGCAAGTACGGAACACGAAAAAGCTGACGACAGATCAGGATCACAATAAAGAGGCTCAGGTATGTCAATAAATATGACGGATTACGAACAAACTGTTCGGGACTTCTCTCATAACATCCCGACAAAATTCAATTTCGCCCGGGATGTGATCGATTCATGGGCCGAATCCCGGGCAGATGCTATTCAGTGGTTGGGATTGGGGACTGATCAGCCAACCGTCGTCAGCTATAAACAATTAGCCGATACGTCCAAGCGACTAGCAGCCGGACTGCAGAAAAACGGCGTAAAACCAGGCGATACCGTTATTGTGATGCTCGGTAGAAAACTGCAATGGTGGGAAACGGTAACTGCCTGCCTGCGCATGGGCGCGGTTATTTCCCCGGCGACGCCACAATTATCCAGCGGGGATCTGCAATACCGTATTCAGGAAGCGGGTGTGTCCTGCGTTATTACTGACGAGGCTAACAAGGCAAAAATTGATGCTGTTAGCGATTGCCCGGGACTGAAACTGAAAGTTCTCGTCGACGGTTCCGGCGCTGGGTGGCAGGTTTATTCGGACTTGCTGGAAAGCGATGCCGATGGAACAGAGACAATTGACACGGACGCCGATGCAGAGGCGTTTTGTTTTTTCACATCCGGAACCACCGGCAAGCCAAAGATGACCATTCACACACAGGCATCCAATGGCATAGCCCATACAACGACCGGGAAATACTGGCTGGATCAACAGCCCGGCGACCTGCACTGGAACATCAGCGACACAGGATGGGCGAAAGCGGCCTGGAGCAGCTATTTTGGTCCGTTTATTTGCGGCTCGTGCATATTTGTTGACGAAGCAGACTTCAATCCCGCACGCACTCTGCAGCTTCTGGCTCGCCTGCCAATTACAACCATGTGCGGGGCACCGACGATCTACCGCATGCTGGTGCAGGAAGATCTTTCCCAATACGATCTTTCATTGTTGCGGCATTGTGTCGCTGCCGGTGAACCGTTGAATCCGGAAGTCATAGAGAACTGGCGATCTGCGACCGGCGTTACGGTGCTCGATGGCTACGGACAAACAGAGACAGTTTTACTGTGCGGCAATTTCCAATGCATGGAGGCAAAGCTTGGCTCGATGGGCAAGCCGGCGCCCAGCATTAACCTGGCGATTATTGATGACCAGGGCAATGAAGTACCGCCCAACCAGGAAGGGGATATCGCACTCAGGGTGAAGCCGAACAGACCGCTGGGGTTGTTCAAGGAATATAGAAATGCTGCAGAGTTAACGTCGGCTACGTTTCGCGGGGACTGGTATATCACCGGCGATCGGGCCTTCATCGACGAGGATGGGTATTTCTGGTTTGTCGGTCGTGCTGACGACGTCATCTTGTCCGCCGGGTATCGCATTGGGCCTTTTGAGGTCGAGAGTGCGTTACTCGAGCATGCTGCTGTCATGGAATCGGCTGTCATATCAAGCCCCGACGAAACCCGCGGAGAAATTGTCATGGCGCTCATCGTATTGGCAGAGGGCTGCGAGGGAAACGATGCGTTAAAGCATGAGCTGCAGAATCACGTTAAGTCTGTGACCGCACCGTATAAATATCCTCGCCGGATCGAATTCGTCAGCGCGTTGCCAAAAACGGTGAGCGGCAAAATCAGGCGAAAAGAATTACGCGATAAGGAATGGGCAGCAGCGGGCTGACGCTGGATTCGCCCGCTGGGCGGGCTCCTACATTGCTAATTAGTACTGTAGGAGCCCGCCCAGCGGGCGATGGTCAATCGAAGGCACAATCCTCGCCTTTACGTAACCTTTTCAGGCTCGACTTACCACTGTCGTATCTATAGGTGTACAGATTTTCGCCATCTTTATTCAGGCAATGAACTTTAACTTCCCGCCGTTGCGGGTGTTTCTGGCCGATAACATCGACAACGTCACCGACACTTAGCGACTCTTTATCAAATCCAAATCGTCGATTTCGAGCGGGCGGGGCAAGCAAAAGATTCCACTCCTGATCGTCACCATCGACGACGACCAGCCTGTCGTGCGGATTGCCAAGCTTGAGGACAGTGATTGTTACACTGATTTCAATCTTTTCCGTGTATCCGCCCCAGCCATGATGAGCGAATGCAGATGACAACAAGAGCAGGCCACTGAAGGCACTCGCGACCAGGATGGATGTGCGCATATCTATCTCTCGATGTTAATCGTTACTGTTGCCGGTCCTTCATCCACCAGACCATAATACTCAAGCCGAAACTGATCACTTTCGTAGGCCGGCCCTCTTGGAGAGTTTTCGTGCAACTGCCGAATGATGCCGATGTTTCCCAATGAGAGTATCTGGCCTGGTATTAGTTCCTTACCAGACTCGTGCAGCTGATCACGCAACCAGCGTACAACCGCCATAGGCTCGTACCACCCCTGCACCGCACCCGACTCGATCTCAACATCATTTTCATCGAATACGGCGAAAGTGAACGTGTTGATCCTGTGAAGCCACTCCTCTGTCGGCTCCAGGAGAACAGGTTCGCCAACGAAGCTCATGCGACTCCCCATGTTGGCGACGATGGTCCCGGTAATGCTGCGGGTATCCGGCTCATAGTAGGGATCCGGAATCTCGGCAAACGGGATGATGGCGTCCAGCGCGGCAAGAATCTCCAGATCTGTTTTCGCATCGTTTATAGAGGAGTCGCCAACGCGAAACGCGAAATCCGCCTCGAGGAAACCGCGCCTGAATTCCGAAAGCTTCACCGCAGTGCCGCTTGGACGGAACATCCCCTCCAGCATGACGCCCCTGATCCCCTCCGGCGGAAACACCGGAAAACCGGGGCCCGAGTCATGTCCGCCGGTCTTGTAGCCAACTACGCCACCAAGTGCGGGCTCCATGATCTCCACGATCTCATCCTGCCACCGATAGGCTTCAGCCAGATCCATCTCATGGTCAAATCCCTGCATCTCCCGGTAGTTGAGAAAATCGTCAGCCATTTGCGTGAGTTCTGTACGGATATCCACGCTACCACTTTCTGCTGAGCTACCGAGACCAGGCAAAAGGCAAGCGACCATTACGCTCGCAAAAACTATTCGCATACTGTTCATTTCTGAGGCTATTCCTGTGATATTTTGCGAGCTGAATTGTAGTTTATCCCAAGAACAGCGCTGCGTATTTTGCTGCCGCTTGTGGAAATGAAGAGTCGATGAGCAATAGTCACAGATCACCCCCGTTTTCCGCCTTAACCCAAGGTTATTCCGGCCCACGATCCAATGCGTGGGATATTACCGACAGGGCGACCCACATGGACCGCGATGGCGCGGATATCATCCACCTCGGTGTAGGCGACCCGGATTTTGATACACCTGCGGGCATCATCGATACGGCAGTAACCTCATTGAAGAGCGGCCGCACGCATTACTCGCCAATTCCAGGAGAATTGGAGCTCTGCAACGCTGTCGCCGAAGCTTGCTCAGATCAATACGGAACTAATATCGAAGCCGCACAGGTCTGCATCTATCCAGGCGCTCAATGCGCTTTGTTCGCCACCATGCTCTGCCTGGCAGGCCCGGGCGACGAAGTTATTCCGTTTTATGCAACCTACGAAGGTGTCGCACAGGCCGGCGGCGCATCGGTGGTTTCGGTGCCGCTATCACCGGATGATGATTTCAACCTTGATATCAATCGTATTACCGATGCCGTCACGGACAAGACCCGTGTAATTCTTATGAACTCTCCGGGCAATCCATCCGGCGCCGTATTCGATAAGAAAAGTATTGCCTCCCTCGCCCAACTTTGTCGAGAAAAAAATATCTGGCTGGTTTCCGACGAGGTGTACAGCCAGCTAATTTTCGACGTTGAACATTATTCACCGCTAAGCATTCCGGAAATGCAGGACAACGTCGTCGTCATAAGCAGCGTATCAAAAACCTATGCCATGACAGGTTGGCGACTCGGATGGACGATTGCACCGCCGGAACTGGTTGCTCATCTGACCAACCTCTCGCAGTGCCTGCTTTTCGGTGTATCCCAGTTCACGCAGGATGCAGTTGTTTATGCATTACGCAATGAGCATCAGCAGGTCACCACGTTCTGCGAAAGTTTCCAACAAAGACGCGATATATTCTGCGACGCTCTCGAAAAAATCGAAGGCCTGACCGTCCACCGCCCAAAAGGCGGCATGTTCACCATGGTAGATGTCTCGGCACTCGGCTATGACGGCGAACAATTTGCTAACGAGCTACTCGATGACTGCGGCGTAGCAGTAGTACCCGGCTTCGCTTTTGGCGATTCCGTCAGAAATTGCGTGCGCATCGGCTACCTGTGCGATGAGAAATTACTGATGGAAGCCGCCGAACGTATCGAAAAATTCGCCACACGCCGACTCGCAGAACTACGGCAATGACCAATACAAACAAAAGTCCCTTTCAGGGGCTTTTTAAAATAATCGGTGATGGGTGGAATTGAACCGAGTAAACAAAACAATTTCGTTTACAGACCACACCCCTGATCGCCAAATGTAGGATACCCCCGAACTAAATCAAAACCACTAATCTATCGGGGAAGCCACACCACACATTTCTGGCACCATCGTGGCACTCCACCCATCACCACCACCCACAAAAAAAGGCCCCTTTTCGGGGGCCCTTTTTTGTGGGTGGTGGTGATGGGTACTATCGCAGTTACGCCGTAACCAGCTGATACACAAATGATTTCATTCTGCCCTGAATTTGAGTGGCCCCTAGCGTTGCCCCCGCGTTTTTGTTGCCCGAAATTTCACCTAATTCGATTGTAAAACACACAATCGACAAACTGCTTTTGCCCAAAAACTCATTCAAGGATTGGTCGGCTTTTCCGATATCGTCCCACCAGTTTGCGCATATTCTATCGAATCTCCTTGGCAACTACTGGATGAGATAATGTCGGCAACAAGAGTATGGCGACTACCTGAAGTTATGACACAAACCGGACTTTCCCGCTCGACCATTTACGAGATGATCGGCAAAGGCAAGTTTCCCCGTCAGTTTAATCTGGGACCTCGAGCAGTTGGCTGGTCATCCAATGACGTGTTGGCCTGGGTTGACTCAAAAATATGTGAATCGCGAACAAGCGATCTAGGCTCCAATTGAGATTACCAATCGTTAGTCGCGAAACAGCATCCATTACTGCCTGGTTCGAAGGCATGGATGCCAAAAGTGATTTTCTTATTAATCAGCAAGTTAAATGGCCCGCCCTCACCTCAGTTTTCGTTATGTACCGTTGGATATTGCCAAGATTCGTCGAAACGCTACGTTTCGGCTCCGTTATCCGTCGTACAATTAATGCCTGCATTTTCTAAAAGTGGTCACCGAACTGTAGAACTATTTCTCACTGGTGGTTTTGTCACTATCGATTAAGGATGGTTTTTTCGCGCGAAACGCATCCTCAACCTCTTTGTCAAACATTGCGTATCCTAGGTTGCTTGCCTTCAATACCTCATTAACGTCCAAGTTGCGAGTGACATTAATCCCTGAGCAAGCCATCTTCTTGCAATGCTCCCCGAGATATACGCTCACGCCCTGCTAACAGACAAGAAATTCGCAACCCACGTTAACGGCCTGCTGGAAGCAGGTGCCATCAATGACCGGCAAGCCTACATAGGCTGGCTCTTGACCTCTTTCTGCGGCAAGCGCTGTGCAATTGGGCGAAGAGCTGGCTGATCTGTTGTGGGAGTATTGGTCGAAGGGTTGTTTGACTGATTCCGGCACGCGTGTCGCATGGAGGCTGATAACTGATCATCGCTGTTACTAGGCGAGCAAAACCGGCGCAAATTTGCGTGGACACCTCCGACCATTAGATTCGGCCCAAGATCTTCTTTGCCATATTTGAGCCAAAAATGACACAATTTGTGTCGATTCTTTCCTTGCAAATCGACAACCCAATTCGACTGATCAACCAGTCAACGTAGTTGTCCAGTGATCTGTTGGCAATCATTTTTTTATCTGTGCGTCGTCGCAAAAAGGCAATCAACTACTTGCAGAAAAAATTACAGGGAGTCTAAACGCACGGCGCTACTTCTTGCGCAAAACCTACCGCAGAAAAATTGAGTCAAAACGAACAGACCTCTAAGAGTCATATTTGACAAAAATCGACCATTCCTTTAACAATCTACCCGGTGACGGGCCTATTTGGCCACAAAATCACAATTCGACAAAATTAGGGGAATCATATATGCCGGCTCGTATCTTTGTGATCTTGACATTCATTCTAATTTCGTCGAATTCATTTGCGGCTATTTCAGCATCCCCAAGCCCTAATGCTGACGGCAATTTTACCGTTACCTGGGACTCGCTGAGCGCGGACTGGTATGAGTTAAAGCAGCAGTTCAATGGCGGCGGCTGGATAACCTACACTGTGTCGGGGACATCCAAGGCATTCTTTTCCAAGGCACAGGGCACGTATACCTACAAACTGAACCGCTGCAATAGCCTTGGTCATCCAGATGAGTGGGAGTGCTTCGATTCGGGATACGGGACCACCGGTGTCGCGGTTCAGCCCTTGCCGTGGCCGGAGCCTCCCGACGAGGAACAGGCATTTTACGAATATGAAGCAAGAATTGGCGACATTAATGGCGATAGTCGCATAGATATTCTAGTTGACCGAACAACAGTCGCAGAAGCTGGAAATGGCACGCTAGACGTTGTTTTACTAACGCATCAGTTCGGCGGTTCGTTTACAAGTAAGGTGCCGTCTTCTACCGAATTCGGAATTGCTAGTAATTGGCCCATCGCAAGTATTGATCTCCACCTAAGTGACGTAAATATTGATGGGTTCTTGGATGTTGTTCTGACTAATATCGACTCGCACATCGACGGAGCGCTCGATCAAATTGTATATGCATCCGGTAGCATTCTAGTAGAGGAGCCCCAAGCGTTAAAGAGCATGGATTCTGAATTTACAGAATTTCTCTCCCAAGTTTCCGATTGGGCAGTCAGCGAAACGTACTTCGACGATAATGCTCTATGGGTTCCCGGTGAGTCCGGTTATTGGGGGAATTGGCAGTGGGTCTGCTACGGAGGTTGGGGCGACCCTTGGGGCTGGGATTGTGGATGGGAGCCAGTATGGGTGCCGCCGACACCCGGTTATTGGAGCTATGACCATTTTAACCAAGATGCTTATGAGTTGAGCGAACTATTTGGAGGCGCCGCTGTAAACATGTTCATTCCCGAGGGATCAAATACCGGAATAATTCTTGAAAATCTGTTTGAACGGATATTCAATTCCGGAATTTTCAAAGGGATATTGAGCGGAGGTGGAATTGCACCATGGGAAATTGATGTGCCGATAGGCGACTTGGGAAGCGATCGGGGGTTCACATTTGGAGTAACAATACTCGACATATCAGATGAAGTTGTTGAGCGCGGCGATTGTCGAGAATTGGAGCTTGGCGAGGAGGTTCTCGGTATTCAAAATGGACTCGGGCCAGCCCTATTTTTTGATCGGGTTGAAATCTGTCTTCGGAAATGGATGGGATTGCTGAAAATGGGCACATACGACATGATTACCCCCAATGGCAGAATATATGTAAATCCGAATTCCGGTGAGTGGGAGGAGGATTATTCGCTCCTTCAGGAAGACATTTTGCAATCCGAAGCCTTCCGCAAAGCAATGTTCATACACGAAATGGTTCACCTACGGCAGTATTACATTGAAGGTTGCAGGCCCACCGCTATAATTGGGTGCAGATTTAAGTGGGCCAATAAGCTCTCCCATTACAAATACACAATTGTTCCCGGCCAAGATTACTTTGACTACCAGAGTACTGAACATCGTGCCGAAATGGTGAACGACCGGTGGATGCTCACTCATCTTTCCTATAATAAAATATTGCGGCTTCCATCTCAAAACTCAGGACACGAGTTTCAGGAACTTGACGCAATCATTCCATTCTCTATGGTTCCATAGTTATGCCTATCCGCTATCTTATGTGCATTATTTGGATCGTAGCAGCAGCAAGTTGCGAAAATTCACTTTCTTGCGAGCAAGACGAAGGATTAAGGAGTTTTCAGGATGGAAATTGGCCTTTGGCATTTGAACAACTACAGAGCTGTGAAAATGATCCTCACGCGTTGCCAGAAGCGCTCGGAGCGCTTGGCGTGCTGTACGCACAGTTAGATGTGCTTCAGGGATACGAGGACCGCGATCCTACGGAGGGGGCACGCAGGGCATATGATTTATGGTTGCGTGCTAGCAAGATGGGGCACAAAGATTCGCTTGATATGCTAGTCAGTTTTCATGCAGATGGACTAGATATCTTAGGGATCAAGCCGAATCAAGTGATCTATCGGTGCCTCGATTCACTTTCCACCGATATATCTCTACAGAGCGAGAATCTGTCTCAAGAAATTGATAAATGTCTTGCATCACCTAACTAGGAGTTGAATAGAAATGGCGAAATGGAAAATTCTGGTGGTTACTGTTTTGGGTCTCGCAGCGAATTCAGTATTTGCGGCCAATTGTGATGAAGTGAAAGGTGTGTTGATGGCGCAAAAAGGGAACGTCAGGGCAGCCTTCAAGAAACTTGAGAGTTGTGCACAAAAACAGAATGTGTCAGCCGACACGCTAATGTTGCTCGCGGAGTTGTACGAAGATCCAAAGGCGTCCAAATTGAAAGGCGAGGAGGCACTTCGAGCAGCGTGGACTTTGAAACACAAGGCTGCTGTGAAAGGTAATCTGGACGCCCTCATTGAAATTACGCGCGCGTACGGTCAGGGGGAGGACAAAAGAAAAATATGGCCTAACGAAGAGCTTCACGAATGTCTCGTTGGTGTGGTGCATTCCGCTGCAGGTCACGGTAAATTCGAGTCTGACGCAGTGATATCTTGCCTCAAAGGGTGACATTCTAGAGCGGACGCTCATTTCTAATCGGCATTCCGCATCGAAATCGAATTTCTTGCATTACAGAAGAAAGTCCAGAATAGGACCCCGAATTTTGCAATGCTCGTAGTGCGACCACCGAGTTTTGATTGGGCTTGCACTTCGGCGTACGTATCACGCCCAACTCGATCAACCAAAGTCCAGGCGTTGACCTGATGCGACAATTGACATGCGAGCCCCTGGAGTAGTTTTAAATCTGTTAAACGGCCGCTGGCCGAAAGCGGCCGCTCAATTGCCCCGATTTTCTATGATCTGAGTGTCCGCTTTCGGGAAAAGCGGCCACTCGGCGTTTCCGCCTGTTCCACACCTAGAAATAACCGCCTGCCTCGTCACCAGGTGATTTTGTTGCCAATTGACTGCCACCGCTACTGAGCCGTGGGAAATTTGCGGAACTGAGGTTCACTACAGGCTGGATTACCAATTTTTTTGTGACTATCTAGATAATTCAAATGAAACTGCAACACATGCGTAGTTGCAATAGTCGCGACTTGATCTAACCATTGAAAAATGGCGCGCTCGGAGAGATTCGAACTCCCGATCACTTGGTTCGAAGTTAGACAGCTGAATCGTAAGTTGTTGTAATCATTAAGCAGCTGTTGGGGCGTCCGTTGCACCAATCGCCCAACTTTGCACAACAACGCACAACTGAATCACGCAAATCTCCCGCAATGCTAAATCACGCCCGGCGGCCAGTGCAACGATTTGTTA
>RCNB010000551.1_pt1 | contig 24563 bp, 21 predicted proteins | sample 2041321 | NCBI WGS metagenome assembly RCNB01 (sample SAMN09708232, study PRJNA481090) | Marine sediment metagenome, whole genome shotgun sequencing project. | reverse complement strand
AAAAACAAGGACCCAATTCAACATTCGATGTTGGGCGTTCGATGTTGGACGTTCATCTTTTTCATTAACCTTTCAGTATTTACACTCTTTCAATCCTCTCCCAACCCCAAAGTCCGTAAGGCTTAAAGAGCAGAAAAACAGCCATAAAGGCAAATGGGGCGATCTCTTTTACGCCGCCCGGAAAAAATTGGTCAAGGTATGCCCCGGACAAATTCTGTAACACACCAATTACGATGCCGCCCACAATGGCTCCAGGCACCGAATTGAGTCCTCCGAGCACCACCGCGGGCAGAACCAGCAGCCCCATGTAGCCAACGGATATATTGAGTCCGTTGATGTTTCCCAATAGAGTTCCTCCAACCCCGGCGGCCATAAAGGCTATGGCCCATGCAATTGCATAGACAAACCTGGCGCTAATTCCGAGGGAAAGGGCTGCCATTTCATCATCGGCTGTGGCCTGCATAGCAAGGCCCCAACGAGTGTATTTAAAAAAGCACACAAAGATACACAGAAGAATAATAGCGGCCACAAAACTCCAGAGATAGACCTGGCCGATAATTAGTGGCCCCAACTGGATTGGTTTTAATGGGAAAACCGGGGGGCTAAACACCCGCGTGTCGGTTCCCCAGATAAGCTCGACACATCCCTTAAAAAAGAATGACAATCCTACAGTAACCATGATAACTGTCAGGACCGGCTCTCCGATGAGTTTATCCAGAAAGATCCGCTCTGTTAGAATCCCTAAGATAAAACCGATGACAAGAGAAAAGAGCAACGCGAGCAAGAAAGGTACGCCGGCGGAATAGAAGCTGAGGGAAACATAGGCCCCGATAAGGGTCAACTCGCCCATGGCAAGATTTAAAACACCTGAACACTTATATATAAGTACCCACCCCAAGGCTATGAGGGCATAGATACCCCCTACCATAATGCCTGTGGTCACAGTCATTAAAAATAATTCCATCCCTAATCCCCCAGTTTCCTGATATAGAGATCCGTCTTGATATGAGATGAACGTCCGTCCTCGTATTTGATGGTGGTATCGATGTTTACCGTATCCGTGTCGGCATAAAGGGCTTCAATAATATCCGCGTATCTTTGTGTCACAAAGGCCCGTCGCAATTTTCTTGTCCTCGTCAGTTCGTCGTCATCCGCGTCGAACTCTTTGTACAGGTTGATAAATTTCCTAACCCTTGCCGCCTCCGGAAGATCTTTGTTCGCTTGAAGGATTTGTGACTCTATCAAATTGTAAACCTCAGGTTTCTGAGATAATTCCGGATAACTCGTATAGGTTAGCTTCTTTTCGTCCGCCCATTTTCCAACAACGGAGTAGTCGATGCAAAGAACTGCGGTGATATAATCTCGTTTATCTCCAATTACCCATGAATCTCTCACATAGGGACTAAATTTTAAGCGGGTTTCTAGGTACTGGGGAGCAAAGGGTTTGCCATTTGGCAGGGTCATTACATCTTTTGAGCGATCAAAAACCACCAGGTGGCCGTCTTCGTCGACAAAGCCCCTGTCACCAGAATAGAGCCAACCGTTTTGCAGGGTCTCTTTCGTGGCCTCGGGATTCTTATAATAGCCCAGAAAGACGGAAGGGCTCTTAGAGATGATCTCTCCGTCTTCGGTGATTCTGACTTCGGTTTCAGGCAAGGCCGTTCCCACCGTATCGAATTTGATATCCCCGTTTCGATGGACAACTGAGATCCCTGCGATTTCTGTCTGGCCGTAGATCTGCTTTAGATTTACTCCAAGGGCGTGGAAAAAACGAAAATGATCGGGTCCCATAGCTGCCCCGCCGGAATAGGCATAACGGACCCGGGACAGTCCCAAATGATCTTTCAACTTCTTCTGAACACCGAAATATACCAACCAGCCAAGCAGCTTCCAATACCAGGGCACCGATTTTTTTTCGAATTTTAGATTCGCTATATGATAACCGATCTTTGTGGAAAACTCATAGCACTTTCGCTTTATCCAGCCGGCATCGAGGTATTTGACCTGGACTGTTCGCGTCATCTGCTCGTACATACGCGGAGGGGCAAACATCACATGAGGGCCAATCTCGCGGATATTTTCCTGTGCTGTTTCGGGTTCCTCCGGGAAATTAATGGTAAAGCCTATTTGAAGGCCGCAAGAAATTGACATCATCTGCTCGCCGATCCAGGCAAAAGGAAGGTAGGAGACAAAATCATCTGTTTCATAGCATGGATCTATAGACATGAGGTTTTTCCCCATGCTCAACAGGTTCCAATGGGACAACAAGGCCCCCTTGGGTTTTGAAGTGGTGCCCGAGGTATAGAAAAGCAAGGCCACTTCATTGCCATGGCCTTTTTCAATCGTTTCCTCAAAAAGTCCCGGTTTTTCCTGTTCCAGTTTCTTGCCCAGGTCTCGAACCTCCTTGAGGCTTATCAGGTAATCTTCATGGTAGTTCCGCATCCCCTTTGGGTCATCCCATATGATCTTTTCCAGCATGGGGCACTCCTCACGAATGGAGATAGCCTTATCAACCTCTTCCTGCCCCTCGCCGAACAAAAACCTTGTGTCTGAGTGGGCAACAATATATTTAACCTCATCCATAAGACAGTCTTGGAACAACCATACGGCAATACCCCCGGAACAAAGCGTTGCTATCTCGGCCCATAGGCCTTCAGGGCGGTTGTCGCCGATCATGGCCACCTTGTCTCCCTCTTTGAGACCAAGGCTAATAAGTCCAAGAGCGATATGCTTGACATTTTCCAGGTAGTCGTGCCAGGTGATGGGCTTCCAGATGCCAAACTCCTTTTCTCGCATGGCCACCCTATTTTTGCCATACGTTTCAGTTCGCTCCAGAAATAGCTTGGGAATGGTTAGATCTTTTGTGATTTCCATAGCGAACTGGCCGGGCCCTTATCTCCTTGTGGCGTACATATCTTCTTCACCCAGATAAGCCTTGATCACTTCCGGATTGCTTTGCACCTCTTCCGGGGTGCCATCAAGGATTTTATTCCCAAAATTGAGGACGAAAACACGGTCTGAAAGGTCCATGACCACACCCATGTCATGTTCTACCAAGATACATGTAACCTTCCAACGTTTTTCCTCGTTGACATCAAGGATGAATCGGGCCATGTCCTCAACTTCTTCCAAATTTAGACCGGCCAGGGGCTCATCCAGGATTAGGAGTTCCGGTCTCAATGCCAGGGCTCGACCCAATTCCACACGTTTCTGCAAACCGTAGGGAAGCATTCCTACCGGTTTGTCCCGAATATATTCGATTTCCAACAGGTCGATTATCTCTTGTTCAATAAATTCCCGGTGTTCAATCTCTTCACGGGCGGTCTTGCCGACATACAAGGCCCCGCCAACGATACCTGACTTCAGGTGAACATGGCATCCCAGGCGGATGTTATCCAATACCGTCATTCCACCAAAGACTTCAACCTTCTGAAACGTTCTGGCAATGCCAAGCCTTGCACGTCGGTAAGGTTTGAGCTTGCCGATGTCTTCTCCTTTGAAATAGATGTTGCCTTTCTGGGGATGGTAAAGCCCGTTGATGCAGTTCATCATTACAGTCTTGCCGGCACCATTAGGCCCAATTATGGAATGAATATGCCCTCTCTTGACTTTCAGGCTGATACCGGCAAGGGCTCCCACCCTGCCAAAAAACATGTAAACGTCATCTAGCTCCAGGAGAATGTCATCTTTTCCGTGTTGGTCGGATTTCGCCAAGGCTTTCATTTTCCTTGTAAGGCCGGGGTATGATCTGCTCGAAAAGCATGAAAAATCGAGAAATTAGATAATCACAATAAGGTCAATTGTGTAGATGAAAAACCCCACCTTGTCAAGAAAACATTTCGTGGATTTCGTTGCTAGCACTGCTTCCGAACCCGCTCAAAACCTGGCAGGGCATCTTTTATGGTTTTGTCATCCACGCAGAAAGCAATGCGAAAAAAACCTGGTGTTCCAAAGCCTTTCCCGGGCACAGTCAAAATCAGTTCCTCTTGTAGGGCACGGACAAAGGAAACATCATCCGCGACGGGGCTTTTGGGGAAGAGATAAAACGCCCCTTTTGGCCTTACGAATTCGTAGCCACAGGCGGCCAAACCATCGCAAAGCATATTCCTTTTCGCCTGGTAGAGTCCCGCGTCTATAGAGGCCCCTTGTAAGGATTCAACAACCCGTTGCATAAAAGCAGGGGCATTGACATAGCCGAGGATACGGTTAGCAAGTGCCATACCCGCGACAAGATCTTCCTTGTATTTGGCTTTTGGGTTCACTGCCAAAAAGCCAATCCGTTCTCCGGGGATTGAAAGGTCTTTTGAATACGATGTAGCAATCATACTGTCAGGATAGAACGGAAACAAGGAAGGCACTTTTATCCCGTCAAATGTAATCTTTCTATACGGTTCGTCTGCGATTAGATAAATGGTCTGTTTAAGCTTGGCACTTTTTTGTTGTAAGAGCTTTCCTAATTCCGCAAGGCTCCCTTCCGGGTAAACTTGGCCGGAAGGATTATTCGGAGAATTGATTAGAATCGCCTTGGTTCTTGGTGTAATGGCGGCTTGAATTGCTCCAATGTTCAAGGTAAAGTCTTCGTTCGTCGGTACGGTTTTAAGTATACCTCCATGATTTGCAGCATAAAAACCATATTCGACAAAGTAGGGTGCAGGGGCAATAACTTCGTCCCCTGGGTCTAAGATTGCCTTTAATATTACATTTAGGGCGCCGGCAGCCCCGCAGGTCATAATAATTTCCTCTGCTGTTATGTCGACGCCTTGCTCCTTGGAAACATAATCGGCAACAGCTTGTCTTGTGGAGAGGTATCCTGTGTTCGGCATATAGGCATGATCGCCCGGTTCCAGGTGATCTGCCAAGTCGGCAAGGGTTTGTCGAAAAGAGGCTGGTGGAGGAATATTCGGGTTTCCAAGACTGAAGTCAAAAACATTTTCCGCGCCGTGCTTGGCCTTAAGTTGGGCTCCTTCTTCAAACATCTTCCGAATCCAGGAGGCCTTTTCCAAAGTGGCTTGAATCTTTTCGGCAATCATAATAACTCCTTTGTGTTTTTTGTCTCTGGTGAACAAATATGCCACATCACCTACCAGATTTTGTCAAAACAGTTAAGCCTTTTCTTGGTAGAAGCTGGAATCGTAGTAGCTTATCAATAATCGCGCGGGTTATAATGATGGACTCGTAAAAAGTCGTTTTGCGAATGACATTGCGCGATTCCGGAAAGAGATTCAGAAAAAAGAGATGACACAAGAATTCTTTTGTGCTAATTAAACAAGTTGTGATTTTTCGAGAAATTGTGTGTGTAAGACCGAAAGGTAACCGGTTGCGGTTTCAAGATTCAACAGACAACCCGGAATACTGAACGTTATTTCAACCGTGAACGGTTACAGTCAAGAGGTGTTTCGACCATCATGTTAACAGGGCAAATCGTTGGTACAGGTTCCGCCTTACCCAAAAAAGTGCTTACAAATAAAGACCTAGAGGCCGTCGTTGATACAAGTGATGACTGGATAGTACGTCGTACAGGCATAAAAGAACGACGGATCTCATCAAACCGGCAACAGGAAGACACATCCCAATTGGCTGCTATGGCATCTCAAAAGGCCCTTGAGATGGCCGGGGTCTCTCCGGAAGCCCTGGACATGATTGTCTTGGGCACAGCAACCGCGGACCGCCAGTTTCCTGCTGCTGCCTGCCTTGCGCAAAAGTATCTCGGTGCAACTAAGGCGGTGGCCTTTGATGTGGCTGCCGGATGTTCCGGTTTTGTCTATGCCATGTATATTGCGAACAATGCAATTGCCGTTGGAAATTGCCGGAATGTGCTTGTGATTGGAGCGGAGCGGCTTTCATCGGTCGCAAACTGGGAGGATCGAGGCACCTGCGTCCTGCTGGGTGATGGGGCCGGCGCAGTAATTCTCACACAAAGCACAAATAACGGTGGAATTCTTTCCACTCACCTAGCATCTGACGGGAATTCTTGGGATCTTCTCTATTCGAGTGACCGCCAACTTGACGGTTCTCAATTACCTGAAGTCCTTAATGAAGTTGAACAAAGTTCTTCTTATCTAATCATGTACGGCAACAGGCTTTTCAAAAAGGCGGTCTCCTGCATGGCCAGCATCGCAACCTCGGCCATGGAACATAACGGCCTTTCAGCTGATGACATTAAGTTTATGATACCCCATCAGGCCAACATGAGGATTATCCGTGCTGCGGCAGACAGACTCTCCATTCCAATGGATAAGGTCTATACAAACATTGACAGATATGGCAACACTTCATCGGCCTCCATACCCATTGCCCTAGATGAAGCTAACAGGAAAGGCTTGCTGGAACCGGGAGACAATATCCTTTTGGTCGCCTTTGGCGCCGGTCTTACATGGGGGGCATCTATTGTTAAGTGGTCGCTTGCAAGCGCTTAATTGAACCCGTGAACGGTTACTCCACACCTTCTACCCGGTCTACCTCAGGGATTTCCTTTTTCAGGATCTTTTCAATCCCGTTTTTTAGGGTCATCTGAGACATAGGACACCCCTTGCATGCGCCCTGAAGGCGTACCTTTACCACACCGTCTTGCACACTTACAAGTTCTACATCTCCGCCATCAGCCTGTAATGATGGGCGTATTTTATCGATTACCGTTTGAACCTTATCTTGCATGTTCAGATTGCCTCCTTTGGGGGTAAGTCGTCAAGTAAACACACCTTGTATATCTTGCTTGTCCTTTTGTCCGTTTTCTGTGTTGCATTAAGGCTGACGACTTTGTAAAAAGTCCATCTGCTGCGTTGCGCTTCATCTTTCGTCACTGCGGCGTACGATAAGTACGCCTCATTCCTCAATATAGCGCCATTGAAGTGGCTTGAGGTCAGTCCGCGCGCCTTGCATCTGGAGCTTTTTACTGTGTCGTCAGTTTGAAGACTTTTTACGAGTTCATCAAAACTAACATAACTCATTACACTCCCTTTTTGCAAGTCTTGCGTTTCGCGTAGAATTCCTCTGTGAATTGAACAAGACTTCCTTCACGGATTGCCTTTCTCATCCTATTCATCAGGGTCATGAAATAGTGGATATTGTGGATAGTATTTAAGCGGTAGGCCAAGATCTCTTTTGCCATAAAGAGATGACGCAAGTAGGCTCTTGAATAGTGGGTGCAAGTATAGCACCGGCAGTTGGCCTCAACGGGCCTTTCATCTTCCCGGTGCCGGGCATTACAGATATTTAACGTTCCCGTTCGGATGAAAAGCTGGCCATTTCTGGCGTTTCGTGTGGGTATCACACAATCGAACATATCCGCACCCAAACAAACCAGCTCCACAAGATCTTCCGGAGTTCCAACTCCCATAACATAGCGCGGAAGTCTATCCGGGAGTAGCGGTAATGTGAGGCGTGCAATCTCCAGCATTGTCTCTTTCGGTTCGCCGACACTCAAGCCACCCAAGGCATAACCGTCAAAACCGATATCTGTAAGAGCTCGAACCCCCTTTGCCCTGAGGTCTTCAAACATGCCACCCTGAACGATCCCAAAGAGGGCCCCTGGGGTTGTCCGGTGGCATTCCTTACAGCGTATTGCCCAGTTGACACTCAGGTCCAACGACTTTTGGGCATCGCCCCAAGTGGCAGGATAGGGGGTGCATTCATCTAGACACATCATGATATCTGACCCTAGCGCTTCTTGTATTTCGATTGCCTTTTCCGGCGTCAAAAGGTGCGTCGAACCATCCAGGTGGGACTGGAAAACAACCCCCTCGTCAGAGATTTTTCTCAGCTTTGCTAGACTGAAGACCTGGTAACCGCCGCTGTCCGTTAGAATTGGACTATCCCAGTGCATAAATCGGTGAAGCCCGCCAAGTTTTGATATTACTTCATGCCCGGGACGCAGGTAGAGGTGATAAGTATTGCCAAGTACGATCCGGACACCAAGTTCTATTAGTTCTTCGGGGGTGAGAGATTTGACTGTGGCCTGTGTTCCTACAGGCATGAAGACAGGGGTTTCAATCGAACCGTGAGGAGTGTGGATTCTTCCAAGTCGGGCCGCGCTGTCCCGCGATCTGTGTATAAGCTCAAAGGAAAAACTCATTAGTGTATCAACATCGCATCCCCGTAGCTAAAAAACCGGTAGATTTGTTCAACCGCCTCTTTATATGCATCCAGGATAAATCTACGCCCGGCAAAGGCAGAGACCAACATCAACAATGTGCTCCGAGGGAGATGAAAATTGGTAATCAAAGCGTCTACAACCTTGAACTCAAAACCGGGATAAATGAAAAGATCACACCTGCCTGATCCGGCTTGTATATGGCCGGATGAATCCGCGCTGTATTCCAGGCTACGCACCGATGTGGTGCCCACTGCAACGATACGTCGCCCGAACGATTTGGCCTGATTGATGGCTGCGGCTGCCGTGTTTGTTATTTCGTACGTTTCAGAATGTATCTCATGATCCCTAATATCTGACACACGTACAGGCAGAAAAGTTCCATAGCCGACATGAAGAGTAACGGGGACAATCTCAATACCCCTGCTGCCGAGAACTGAGAGAAGTTCTGGTGTGAAATGAAGGCCTGCAGTTGGGGCCGCCACAGCCCCATTTTCCCGGGCGTAAACGGTTTGGTAGGCCTGCCGATCTTCAAGAGACCGGGCCTTGCGGCCGTTCCTTTTAATATAAGGTGGAAGAGGCACATGGCCCCTTTGTTCAAGTATGTTGTGGAAGTTTCCCTTAAACTTAAAGGCCAGCTTGTGTATGCCATCAGCCCCTTCGAGCACAGTCGCCTTTAGGTCTTCGGCAAAATATAACCGTGTTCCTGAACGCGGGAACTTGGATGCCTTGATCAAGCACCGGCATACCATGGCCGATCCTTCTGATATGCTGTCCGCAAGCTCTCCCGTCCCTGTTTGGGGATAATCAAGAAGGAGCACTTCGATCTTCCCGCCCGTCTCCTTGGTTCCTTTGAGTCGTGCCTTGATAACACGGGTATTGTTAATAACCAGAAGATCACCAGTGTGCAGTAAATCAACAAGGCCTGTAAATCGATGGTGTGATATCCTCTGCCGGCTTCTTTCCAGGACCATCAGACGAGACTGGTCCCTGGAAGCAACAGGCGCTTGAGCAATCAATTCCTCGGGGAGGGTGTAATGGTAGTCTTCTAGTGAGTACATCTAATACCTACCCATAAAAACCAACACGAGCCCGACCATCATTAGGACGAATCCTGTAACCCGGAGACTTGAATCAGGCATTTCGGCCATCTTCGTAATCCATTCTTTCATCTTGCCGGGGGCGGCGAAGTAGGGCAGACCTTCCACGATCATGACCATCCCCAACACACAAAGAAAAAATTCCATGGCATCCTCCTACAACTTGCTCAGAAATAACTTGGCGGAATTGCTTTGTCAAAAGAAAAGCAGTAGGCGTTTACAAGTTCAATGATTCCCGGCTCAAAGGTTCAGACGGTTTTGACCCAAGTCTCTTTGCCTTCGGCAAGGTTGCCTTTTACATTGATATTTGTTAAAAACCATAAGCGTTCAAAGGTTCAGGGTTCAACATTCAGAGTTGGGGACAAGGACAAAATTGAAGACCCGAATTCCAGATTTGCATATTCATTTAGGATGCAGAAGAGCTGTCATTTGAGGTTTCATCAAGTATTTGTTTGTCTCCGAACAAGGTCAACGAAAGAAGCACAACTGTGAACTCTGAACCCGTCATAGGGGGAAACCCATGGAAAATGCAGAAATCATATGGAAACCGACAAAGGAATATCTGAACGGGTCCAACGTAAAAGGCTTTATGGAGCAGTGGGGTATCAAGACTTATAAGGCCCTGTATCGACAATCTATAAAAGATATTAAATGGTTCTGGCCTGCCGCCATGGACTACCTGGGTGTTCGCTGGCACCGCAGATACGATAATGTTTTGGATCTAGACGGTTCAAAGTCCTTTGAAAAGGCGCGGTGGTTTGTGGGTGGAAAGCTTAGCATCGCTTATAATTGCGTTGACCGACACGCCCTGGACCCACAGTCTAGGAACCGTTTGGCCTTCATCTGGGAGGCCGAAAACGGGGCCGTAGAAAAGTGGACGTACCTGGATCTCTATAGGGCTGCAAACCAATGTGCAAACGCCTTGAAATCGCTCGGAGTGAAAAAGGGGATGACCGTAGGCTTATTCATGCCTATGATCCCTGAACTTATTGTAGCCTTTTGGGCATGCATGAAGATAGGGGCTCCCCTGATACCGATTTTTTCGGGTTTTGGGGCAAAACCCTTGGGTGTGAGACTTGCCGATGCGAAGGCGACTGTACTCTTGACGGCGGATGCCGGCTTTTACAAAGACAAGCCTGTCCCTCTCAAGACAACATGTGACAAGGCTGCTAAAGAGATACCAAGTCTTAAGCACATAGTAGTGGTAAAACGACAAAAGGACGGCGAGATACCCTGGATAAAAAACCGCGATATATGGTGGCACGATCTTGTACCAAGGCAGTCGGCAGAGTTTGACACTGCAATACTTGATGCCGAAGATCTGGCCATGATCCTTTACTCATCGGGGACTACCGGTAAACCGAAGGGAACACTCCATCGCGTGGCAGGGGTTTTTGCGCAAGTAGTCAAGGAGCTGGGGTTTAACTTTGACGTCAAGCCTGACAGTCGATTCTACTGGATTACCAACATAGGATGGATGATGGGGCCATGGCAGGTCATGGGGGTCCAGCATTTTGGGGGCTGTTATCTTATCTACGATGGGAACCCTCTCTATCCCACGCATGAGCGGGTCTTGGAGATGGTGGCACGACACCGACTGACCCATCTGGGGATATCTCCCACATACAGTCGAAGCTTGAAGACAAAAGGAGAGGAATGGATAGAAAAATATGACCTTTCGTGCCTTAGGTTTCTCGGCTCTACCGGGGAACCCTTCGATCCTGAAAGCTACATGTGGGTCTTCGAAAATATCGGCGGCGCCCGCGCACCTATCATAAATATAAGCGGGGGCACGGAGATGTGTGGTTGTCTCGTTTCCCCTTCCCCATTAACTCCCCTTAAGCCTTGCAGCGTTGGTATGCCCGGACTAGGTATGGCCGTTGGGATTGCCGATGATGAGGGAAGATTGATAGATGTAGGCACAGGCCACCTTGTACTCCTGAAACCGGCGCCCTCACTTACCAGAGGGTTTCTTGGGGACTGGCAAAGGTATATCAATACCTATTTTTCATGGGAAAAGAATAGGGATGTCTGGTATCACGGTGACTACATAAGGCGTGACGATGAGGGGCAGTTCACACTACACGGCAGATCTGATGACACCATAAATGTGGCCGGAGTTCGTATTGGTGCTGGCGAGATTGAATCTGCACTTATGGATCACGAGGCTGTGCGGGAATCTGCGGTGATCGGTGTGCCTGATATACTGAAAGGCTCTGACATCATATGCTTTGTTATACTCAAAGACGGCTATGAACCTTCTGAGGAGCTTAAGGCCTCTATCGCGCGACATGTCCCCAAAATCATGGGAAAAAACCTACGCCCTAAGGCTGTCGAAATAGTCCCTGACTTGCCAAGGACCAGATCAATGAAGATTGTAAGAAAGACGATAAGGAAGAAATACATCGGCGAAGACCCCGGAGATCTTGCATCTGTGGAGAATCCAGGGGCGCTCGATCATATCGGTCGGGGTGCTGTGAAAGGACGCTAAATGAACTACGAAACTATCATCGGCCTTGAGGTGCATGCGCAACTCCTTACGGACTCGAAGATTTTCTGTGGTTGCTCAACGGAATTCGGAGCGCCGCCAAACACTCATACCTGTCCGGTTTGTCTCGGTATGCCGGGGGTGCTGCCGGTGCTAAACCGAAAGGTGGTAGATTATACTCTCAAGATGGCACTAGCCACAGGGTGTGCCATTGCACCTGTAAGCCGCTTTGCTCGAAAGAACTACTTTTATCCTGACCTCCCCAAAGGCTACCAGATATCTCAATACGAGCTTCCCATTGCAGAACACGGACATGTTTCTATAGAAGTAGACGAAAAAATAAAAGAGATCGGCATTACCCGAATCCACATGGAAGAAGATGCCGGGAAACTCATACATGACCCCTACCGTTCAATGAGCAGAGTCGATTTCAATCGCACCGGTGTCCCTTTAATTGAGATTGTGAGCGAACCGGACATCCGATCACCACAAGAGGCTGGGGCGTACCTCAAGCAACTGAGAGCCGTCTTGCGTTACCTGGGTGTATGTGACGGGAATATGGAAGAAGGAAGCTTTCGATGCGATGCCAATGTGTCTATACGGCCTTTCGGGACCAAGACCTTTGGAACACGTACGGAACTTAAGAACATGAATTCCTTTAGGCACGTTGAGAACGCACTTGCCTACGAGATTGAGCGACAAGAAGCTCTCAGTGAAGAAGGTGGAGAGGTCAAACAGGAGACTCGTCTCTGGAATCCGGTAAAGCAGATCACCGTTTCCATGAGAGGAAAAGAAGAAGCCCATGATTATCGGTATTTTCCGGACCCGGACCTGGTTCCTCTCGTCATTGATGAGGACTGGATCGAAAAAACTCGTGCGGGGCTGCCTGAGCTTCCTGAGGCAAGGAAAGCCCGTTTTGTCAAAGACTACAACCTGCCATCTTCTGAAGCACGGTTTCTTACGGATTCACGTGTCCTGGCAGATTATTTTGAGGCTTGTGTGAAGGCCTTTCCGCAACCGAAGACGGTCTGCAACTGGATAATGGGAAGTCTTATGGAAGCGCTGAACGCGGAGAATAAGACCATTGAGGAGTCTCCGGTTCCTTCCGAGGAACTTGCTGAATTGCTAAAATTAATCGATTCGGGTCTAATCAGCGGGAAAATAGCAAAAACAGTCTTTGAAGAGATGGTATCTAGCGGTAAGGCGCCCTATGACATAGTACGTGAAAAGGGCCTGGAGCAGATTACTGATAATGATGCCATTTTTGAGGCAGTTCAAAAAGTCTTAGCTGCTCACAACAATGAAGTGGAGTCATACAAAGCCGGCAAGACCAAATTGTTGGGTTTCTTTGTCGGCCAGGTCATGAAGGCCACTCAAGGGAAGGCAAATCCCAAGATGGTAAACGAGGTATTAAGGAAAATGCTCGAAGCTTGACACTCGATCCTGGGAACTGACAGCTGAAAACTGGAAACTGAAAATGGTTGAGACAATTGCATGGAAAGACAATCAGGTCATCATGATTGACCAGCGAAGATTGCCACTCAAGGAAGAGTATGTGGTCTGTAAAGGCTACACCTCGGTAATACGGGCGATAAAGGAGCTTGTCATACGTGGGGCACCGGCCATAGGGGTTGCAGCCGCGATGGGTATTGCCCTCGGGGCGCTTAAGATCCGCACAAAAAAAACGGCCCCCTTCTTGGCCAAACTGGATGAGATTTGTCGTGAGATGGAAGGAGCAAGGCCGACAGCGGTAAATCTGGCCTGGGCGGTGAACAGGATGCAAGACTTGGCGACAAAAAAACGAGATGAGGGGGTGGAAACATTAAAGGCCATTCTCGTAGCCGAGTCAAAAAGGATGCTTCACGAAGACATTGCCGTAAACAAGGCCATGGGAAAACACGGCCGGCAGTTGCTTGATGATGGGGCTACGATTCTTACCCATTGCAATGCCGGGGCTCTTGCTACCGGGGGCTATGGCACTGCTCTGGGAGTGGTTCGAGCAGCCGTCGAGGCCGGAAAGAAGATTGAAGTCTTTGCCGACGAAACCCGCCCTTTTCTGCAAGGGGCGCGTCTTACAGCCTGGGAACTCATGGAAGACGGCATCCCGGTTACGCTCATTACGGACAATGCGGCAGGTTATTTCATGCAGCAGGGCCGTATTAATACTGTAATAGTAGGAGCTGACCGCATTGCAGCCAATGGAGATATAGCCAATAAGATCGGAACCTACATGGTGGCTGTTTTGGCTAAGACACACAAAATACCTTTTTATGTGGCAGCCCCGATGTCAACAATCGATTTTTCGACTAAAAGAGGACAAGATATACCCATTGAAAGACGCCCGGCACAGGAGGTTACTCATTTTCACGGCAAAAGGAACACCCCTCGGGGCGTGGTGGCGGAAAATCCAGCCTTTGATGTAACCCCGCACAGATATGTGTCTGCCATTATTACCGAAAAGGGGGTGGCAAAAGCCCCGTTTAAGGCAAACCTAAAGAGACTTTGAACCTTTGAGCCCGTGAACGGTTTTAGCCATGCATTCACCATCGTTGTGTCCAATCAAAGGCTTTATGGAGACCTCTTTTCTCGACTGGCCCGGCAAGGTCTGTTCTACGATCTTCTTGCCTTACTGTAACCTCAGGTGTCCTTATTGCTATAATCATCAACTTGTCTTAAGGCCGGATGAACTTGAAACATTGGCCCTGGACGATATTTTGGAACAACTAGTCCATCAACAAGATCGTATTGACGCTATTTGCATAACCGGCGGGGAGCCGACAATGCACAGAGAGTTGCCGGAACTCCTTGAGAAAATCCGGGGGGCGGGTTTCAAGACAAAGCTTGATACCAATGGTACGCAACCGGAGATTCTCGATTATCTGCTCAACAAGGAACTCCTTGACTGTGTGGCCATGGACGTAAAGGCCCCCCTGGATGATATGCTCTACGAAAGGTGTGCCGGCGTGCATTTGCCGGCAAGTATCATAGTGGAATCAATCCGTGTCCTAGCCAGAAGTCCTGTTTCCACTATCCTTCGGTGTACCGTCTGTCCATCCCTTTTAGAACAAGACGATATCTATCGTTTGGCTAAAGAGATAGGAGGGCTTTGGTCTGAGGAAGCTTCCGACCATAAGGCATTGCCCCCCTTGCTTAACCTTCAGCAGTTTAGTCCAAAAGATCCCATGGACCCAGCACTAAAAGAGATAAAACCCCTAGAAGATGAATTCCTGGAACGGATGCAGGAAAAGGTCAATGACATCCTGCGTGGTTCCGGCAGGTGACCTCGAGTTAAGTCCTAAGTTTTTTTTGGTAACTCAGGTGGATAGACTGAAGGTGGAAGGCTAATAGGGACAAATCCTGCGTGATCATACAAAACTTCGGGCATTTGAGTTGGCTGACGAGGTAGCAGCATTGGTTTGTCGGGTGACCGGCATTCCTACCGTGACCAAGATGGTTGAAATGCTTCAGCCTTCAGTCTTCAACCTAAATAGCTGGGTACTTTTGTTCGACGTTCATCTTTCAAAACAACTTAGCGCTTATGCCCCATGACACCAGGCCGGCGTTGACAAGAAACGGTCCTTTGATGTACTAAACCTAATGCCATATTATGGTTTTGCGCAAACATTGAAACTCAGGAGGTGACTATGCAAAACGAAGTCAGATTGCATGCTAGGGTTCATGAACTTATCGACTATTTGGAAGAGGGAAAAATCTCTCGCCGGGAATTTGTCCGGTATGCGACTTTGCTCGGTGTGTCTTTCTTTGGCGCCATCGGCATGGCAGGATTGCCATGGCCTGGAAGGGCTTTTGCTGGCAAAATACAGCGGGGAGGAACACTGAAGGTGGCCACCAGCGTCCAGAAGGTCACCCACCCGGCACAGTTCTCGTGGGTGGAGCCCACCAACATTGTCAGGCAGGTAGCCGAGTACCTCACCTATACGGACAAGGATAACATCTCCCATCCTTATCTGCTCAAGAACTGGGAGGCCGGCAACGATCTGAAGACCTGGACGCTGAACCTTCGACAGGGGATCAAGTTCAACAACGGCGACAAGTTGACCGCCACCGATGTGGTCTTTTCCATGAACCAGTGGCTGAACAAGGATGTGGGCTCTTCAATTCTCGGAATGATGGGTGGTTATCTTGATCCGAGTGGGATCGAAACAGTCGATAACTATCAGGTCAAGCTTCACCTAAAGAGACCGGAAATCGCCATCCCTGAACACCTTTTTCACTATCCGGCCATGATCTTGAATCACCGGACCTTTGAAGGCGATTTCATCAAAGCACCTCACGGCACCGGTCCTTACACGCTGGATGTCTATGAGGAAACTTCACGTGCCGTGCTCAAACGCCGCACCGACTACTGGCAGAAAGGGACAGATGGAAAACCACTGCCGTATATGGACGCTATGGAATTTGTCGACATGGGTGATGAGATGTCTCCGCGGATCGCCGCGCTTCAGGCTGGAGAGATCGACTTGATCGATCTTGCCACAACAGGCGGCACAGCCGCCTTCAAGGCACTCAAGGATTTTAAGGGGGTCCAGGTCAAACCTATCGGTACTGCCCAGGCCCGGGTGCTGCGTATGCGCGTGGATCTCAAGCCCTGGAACGATAACCGGGTGCGCATGGCCATGAAGCTGTGCCAGCACCGGGAAAAGATCTTGGCACTTGCCTACTTCGGTCAGGGCTTACAAGGCCACGATTTCCACGTCTGTCCCACACATCCCGAATACTGTGAGAAGCCGGTTCCCAAGTACGATCCTCAAAAAGCCAAGCACCTGCTCAAGGAAGCCGGCTATCCCAACGGTCTCAAGGTCAACCTTGCAGTCGGCTCCGAATGGACCGACGTGGTGCGCTACGCCGAGATACTCAAGCAGGATGCCGCTCCGGCTGGGTTCAACATCGTCCTTCAGACCATGCCTACCAGTCAGTACTGGGAAAAGTGGACCGAGGTGGATCTGGGAATTACGCCGTGGACCCATCGGCCGATAGGGACCATGGTCTTGAACCTGGCCTACGTTAACGACGAGAAAGGCAAGCCCGTAGCCTGGAACGAGACCAACTGGTCTGACCCCGAATTCAGCAAGCTGCTCGCAGAGGCCAACGGCACACTCGATGTGGATAAACGACGCAAGATCTTCTGCAAGCTTGAGCAGATTCAATGGGATAAGGGATCCATCGGCATTGCCTGGTGGCAGAACAACTGGCAGATCGTTACCAATCGGGTACAAAATTCCCGGCCCCATCCCACCGGGTACATGTTGTTCAATGAAGTCTGGCTGAAGAAGACTTAGGATATATCGATGGCTAAGTTTATTGTCAGGCGATTCGTTCTAATGCTGATCACCATGATTCTCGTATCAATGGCCGTTTTTTTTATCACCGAAGCTTCTCCGGGCAATGTGGCCAAAAATGTGCTCGGCGCCTTTATCACACCGGAGCAGGAGAAGTCGTTTCTAGCTCAGATGGGATTGGATAAACCTGCATACATCCGCTATTTGTACTGGCTCCTCGGCAGCGACTGGCCGGCTGAACGCAGGGTCGGGCTCCAACTTCGCCGAATTACCACCGAGGATGGTTTCGTGGAATGGTGGGCCGTTCGAAAAGACGGTGCACTGGTTCGCTGGAAGCTTGTGGGCGACAACCTCATAGCAATAGTAAAACCGGCCGGCGTCGGTATCACCAGCGAACATGATAACAACGGGCGCTGGCAGACGAAGAAGGACGGCACGAACTATTTCTGGGGTGTGGATACGGCCAATCACGTGGTCTTATGGGAAAAAGGGGCAGACACCGAGGTTTGGTCGTTTGTTATCGGCACCGGCTGGATGAAGGCCTCCGGCGGGCCCGTGGAATACATCCCGCTGAAAAAAGGCTTCATCCGCGGAGATCCCGGCCAGTCTCTGCGCACCGGGCGTCCGGTGGCCAAAACTCTCTGCACGCGGCTGCGCAATTCGCTGGTCCTGGCCGGTATCGCGTTTGTCCTTGTCATGCCCCTGGCGCTGCTGCTTGGAATGATCGCCGGGCTGAAGGAAGGCTCCCTGTGGGACCGTTTCCTGTCCATCGGGGGCATGATATTTTCGGTGATTCCGGAATTTGCCACCGGCATCTTTCTGATTTTGATCATGTCCGTTTGGCTTCAACTGGTGCCAGGGGCGACCGTATTCGGCGAAAAGGCGCCGTGGCAGCGTTTGGACATGCTGGTGCTGCCGGTGCTCACACTCACGCTCATTGAACTGGGATACATTTTAAGGATTACCAGGGCCAGCATGGTAGAAGTCATGAAATCGCCGTACATCCGGACAGCCCATTTGAAGGGATTGCCCTACTGGCGGATTGTCTTTAAACACGCCCTTCGCAATGCCTTAATGGCGCCCATTACCGTGATTATGTTGCACGTTAACTGGCTGATGGGCGGTATCGTCATCGTGGAAGTAGTGTTTGGCTATCCCGGGCTTGGGAAATACCTGCTGGATTCGGCCATGTTCAAGGATATCAACGGACTGGAAGCCGGCGCCATGATTCTGGTGCTGCTGGCTGTGGGTACCCAATTAGTTGCCGACATCATCTATACATTCCTCAATCCAAGGATTAGATACACGTGACTGACGCTCATAGTGTCGCAGCAAACGATAGGAAAAGTATCGACGAGCCGGATGGCATTGCCGGGCGGCGCAGCCTTCTTAAACGTTTCCGGGAAACTTTTTCGATCCTCCTGGCTTCAAAAACCGCCACTGTCGGGCTGTCTCTTGTGGCATTCTGGGTCTTTGTGGCGATCTTTGCACCGTTTTTGACACCGTACACGCCGCTTGAGCAAGACTGGAAATCGCCCAACGTCAGCCCGTGCGCCGACCACATCCTGGGGACCGACGAACTGGGGCGTGACCTTTGGTCTCGCCTGATTTACGGAGCGCGGGTGGTGCTCGTGATCCTGCCTATATCGGAAAATCTGTGGATTCCCGGCGGTACAGCGCTGTGGGGTGTTATCGTGGCCCTGTTGGTCGGTGTGGCCCTTGGTCTGATCAGTGGTTACTACGGCGGCTGGATCGACGAAATCACCATGCGTCTGTTGGATGCCATGATGGCCGTGCCGATTATATTGCTGTATCTGATCATTATGGCGGCCCTTGGCGCGTCTGCCGTGAATGTGGTCATTGCTATGACCATTGTCGGCACGCCGGGCATCGCACGCCTGGTGCGCAGCCTCACTTTGGATATCCGCACCCGGGAGTACATCCGTGCGGCCGAAACCAGGGGCGAGAGCCCCTGGCACATCATGTTTGTCGAAATCCTGCCCAACGCGCGCGGCCCCATTATTGTGGATGCGATGCTTCGCGTCGGATATGCGATTTTCGCCATGGGGACCCTCGGTTTTCTCGGACTAGGTATTCCTCCACCGTCGCCGGACTGGGGGAGCATGGTGGCTAAGGGGCGGGAATTTATACTAGCCGGCAGTCCCTGGGCGTCTATGTGGCCTTCGATCGCCATCGCCTCTTTGGTCGTGGGATTGAATCTTCTGGCCGACGGGCTGCGTGAGGAATCGATGCGGTATCAATAATGAAATCGATGTAGGGGTTTCATGATGAGCGCAATACACACTTGACACAGGGGGTGTTTTCGGGAGTTCTTGTAATTGCCAAAAAATTGAATATCGAACAAGGATTAACGATTTTTGATTTTAGAAGATAAGAAGCGGAAGTCTGCAATAAATCTAAAATCGTTAATCGGTGTTCCTTGTTCTTAAATCAAAAAAGATAAGAAGATAAACAAACGCATGCACCGAACTGGCTATGCCAGCAGGTGATGTGAACGTTCAGGAAAAGAACTTACAAAAGCGATATTGACAATGCCTACGGTCTCATGTGTGTAATGGTCAGGGGTTTCATAAAGGGTCATCTATGGGTGTGCAAAAAGAAACAGCGGCCGAACCGGTAATCGATGTCGAGCATCTGAGTATCGCATATGAGACCCGTCAGGGGGATGTAGAGGCCGTTCGAGACGTTACGTTTACCGTCAGACAAGGAGAAACCGTCGGACTTGTGGGAGAGTCGGGCTGCGGCAAGAGCACCATCGCCTTTGGCATCGTCAATTTCCTGGGCACCAACGGCAAAATCACCAACGGAAACATCCGGTTTCAGGGCAGTGAGCTGACCGGTCGAAGCCAGGCGGAACTCAAAGAAATCCGGGGAAATCGGATTACCATGGTGTTTCAAGATCCAATGCAGGCACTTAATCCTTCTCTCCGGCTGGGAGAACAGCTTGTCGAGGTACTGACCTGCCATAAACAGATTTCCGTCCGAAAAGCCAGGGAACGCTCCGTTGAAATGCTCCGCCGAGTAAACATGCCCGATCCCGAAGACATTATGAACCGCTATACCCATCAGGTTTCCGGCGGCCAACAACAGCGCATTGTTATTGCCATGGCAATGCTCAACAACCCGGCCTTGCTGATCATGGATGAACCGACCACGGCCCTGGACGTGACGGTGGAAGCGACGGTGCTGGACCTGATAGAAGAGTTAAAAAACGACTTTCAGGCAGCCAACATCTTCATCACACACAACCTGGGCGTGGTGGCCCGCGTCAGCGATCATCTTTGTGTCATGTACGCCGGTCAGATGGTTGAAAAAGGCCCGGTAGTTGAGATTTTCAAGCGCCCCTGCCATCCGTACACACGCGGATTGATGGCTGCGGTTCCAAAACTTGGTGACAGCAAACTCGATTCATTGCTTTATCCCATACGCGGGCGCGTGCCGGCCCCGGCGGACCGCCCCCGGGATGCCTGCATTTTCGCTCCCCGGTGTGACTATGTCACCGACAAATGCCGGGAGGCCCGGCCCAACATGGTCGAAATCTCCGCCGAGCATTCAGCGCGCTGTATCTATGCCGAGGAAATCGACTGGCGGCCCCACACAAATCGACGGCGTCAAAAAACCGCCCAACCGGTCGAAGCCGAGGCAAAAACAGAGGAAAAAGAGACCCTACTCCGCGTGGAAAACCTCAAGCTCTACTACCTCAAGGAATCTGATTCCGTGGCGAGCTTATTAGGATTGGGTGGAAAAAAGTATATCAAGGCCGTCGATGACGTGAGTCTTTGCCTGGCAAAAGGCCGGACCCTGGGTCTGGTCGGCGAGTCGGGTTGCGGTAAATCATCGCTGGTAAAGGGACTCATTGGGCTGGAGCCGCTCACCGGCGGCGAGATGGAATTTCTCGGTATCGATATTGACCAAACGGTTGCCGGTCGGAATGCCGATCTCATCCGGGAAATGCAGATGGTTTTCCAAAATCCGGACTCCACCCTTAATCCATCATATTCGGTAGGAAAACAAATCGCCCGCCCGATCATACGCTTCAAAACCGTTCCCGGCAAACAGATCAAAGGGGAGGTAATCCGCTTGTTGCGGTCTGTAAGGTTGAGCGCAGCATATTACGACCGACTTCCCAGGCAGCTTAGCTGCGGAGAAAAACAGCGTGTCGGCATCGCACGGGCGCTTGCCAGCCGTCCGGACCTGATCATCTGCGATGAGCCGGTTTCTGCTTTGGATGTGTCCGTCCAGGCCGCAGTGATCAATCTGCTGCTGGAGATTCAGCAGACTTTCGGTTCCACCATGATTTTTATCACCCACGATCTGAGTGTGGTGCGCTACTTTTCAGACGATATCGCTGTGATGTACCTCGGGAAAATCGTGGAGATCGGCCCGGCCGATGCGATCTATAAACCGCCTTATCACCCCTATACTGAGGCACTGCTGGCGGCGGTCCCCATTGCGGATCCCGAAGCCCAACAGGCAGAAATTCGTCTCGGAGGAAATGTTCCCAGCGCACTGAACCCGCCGAAAGGTTGTCGCTTTCACACGCGGTGCCCACGGCGAAAGGAGATGCTTGAAGACGGCGGGAAGATCTGCGAGACGACGCCACCGCCATGGCGCCAATACGGCAAAGGTCATCGCATCCTGTGCCATATCCCGATTGAACAACTCAAGGAGCTTGCCCCCTTTGTAGATTCACTATGACAAGACATAGGACCAAACAGACCGTGAAGACCTACTCTTTTTTTGTGTGTACCTTATGTCTGGTTATTCTTGCAGTAGGTTCCGTCTTTGCCGGCGGCATAGACAATAACCACAACTTCAGCGCAGAGTATGTGAGGACCCTCAACAGAAACGCCGCTACCGACTCGGCCGATGCGGTGGTCTACAACCCGGCGGGAGTGGTGAGGATGGAAGACGGGTTCAGGATTAATCTCGCCGGCCAGTATATTTTCAAGGACTACCGGCACACCTATGGCGGCACAGAGTACGACACGGATGAACCGGATATCGTGCCGGGCCTGTTCTGCCTCCATAAAAAGGACCGGTGGGCGGCTTTCGCAGCATTTACCATGCCATGCGGAGGCGGGACTGTGGATTATCGCGATGGGTCTAAGACGACGTTGACAATTGCACAAGGCATAATAAGCGCCTATCCAACGCTCTATGACGGCAGCATTACAAGTCAGCGCATGGAGGCTGAATCGTACTACTATGCTCTTACCGCAGGAGGCGCCTATGCGCTAAATGACAAGCTCTCCGTATCGTTTGGGATAAGACATGTTGACGCACAGATAAAAAGAAAAGGTTCGGCCACATTAGGTCGAACGGCCCTTGGCATGGGCGCCGGAGTGCCGGAAACACTCATTTTAGACTACGAAGAAACAGACAGTGGTTGGGCAGGTATCTTGGGGCTGAATCTCATGCTAACAGAGGATCTAAACATAGCGCTACGGTACGAGACCAAGACAAGCTTGGATCTAGAAACAAAGGAAAAAGAGGATAACATTGATCTTATTACTAATAGTTCAAGAAAACGCCGTGACCTCCCGGCGCTTTTGGGCCTTGGTGTTTCCTACAACATTACGTCCAGGCTCAGGGGTGAGGCGGACGTGACATATTATTTCAACAAAGATGCCAAGTGGGATGATGACAGCCTGACATCGGCGGACGAGACAGATAAGAGCAACGGCTATGACGCAGGTATCGCCTTGGAGTATGCCGTCAGCGCCGGACTTATTTGTAGCCTTGGATTTATGGTTACAGAAACCGGTATTAGCCCGGATAATATGTCCATAGAGGCGCCTCAGCTTGATGCAAAGACCTTGGCAGGCGGTATCTGCTATGAACTTATGTCCAATTTGAATCTAAACGTGGGGATCCTGAAGACCTTCTACGATGATGAGACCATGGCGGATGGTACAAGGCTGGAAAAAGACATAACGATCCTTGCCGTCGGTTTTGACTATAAGTTATAGGCACGGGGGCATTCTTGACGGTTTCGCGAAAAGGTCTCCATAAGCCCTAAGTTGTTTTGAAAGATGAACGTCGAACATTGAACATCGAACGTCCAACGTCGAATGAAAAACAAAGATCCAATACCGAACATTCAAAAGAACGGTATCGCAAAAACTCCCCTTGCCTATTAGCTGCCCACATTTCAAGACAGACCATTTCTTACCCTAGTGGAAAAAAGTCTTGACCATTTTTCACAATCATGATCAGAGGTCGAGTTTACGCACCTTTCCGCGGCAAACGAGCCTGACTGCTGAATATTTTGTGATAATTGAGATGCGACCCGCCGTTTCTCACACAAATATTGACAAGTTACAAGAAAAGCGGTAAAGTAGGGCAGATAATCTGAAATACGGAAAATCGTGATGAATACCAAGACCATACAGATTCGAAAGCGGGGAACCATCACACTGCCCGCAGCGTTGCGGGAAAAGTACCGGTTGGCGGAAGGTGATGCTATTAGTGTCATTGATATGGGAGAGGGGGTCTTTTTAAGCCCGCGCCGCACTCTTTTACCCAAACTTGCCCGCGAGATCGAGAAACTGCGGGAGGCATATGGTGTTTCCGCCGAAGAGCTTATCCAAGGTGTAGCCGAAGAGCGAAGAAAATACGGGGCACGGTAGCAGTGGAACCATTGGCCTTTCCCCTTGCCGTATTTTTTGATTCCGATGTCATGATTGCCGGAAGCGCTTCTTGTTCCGGGGCTTCCTTTGCGCTCCTGCAACTGGCTGAACTGGGGCTTATCAATGGATATATTTCCGGGCAAGTCTTCGAAGAATGCAGGAGGAATCTTTCCTCGAAATTGCCGGAAGCCATTGCCCCCTTTGAGCAGATCGTCGCCAGGTGTGTAACCAGCAGGAACGTTTCACCTTCCAGAACGTTTTTGACAGCAGCGTCAAACCAGGCAAACCAAAAGGACGTGTCGATCCTGGCATCGGCACTCGAAGTGGGAGCCCGATTTCTGGTTACGTTCAATATCAGGCACTATTGGACGTCGCCCACCACACCGATAGCAGTTTTAACGCCGGGAGACCTACTTGCCCGCATTCGATCGGTCCTGAGTCGTTTGGGTACGTAACCCCGCACAAATGTCGCCTCCTATTACGTTCCATATCTGATGGTTTCGTAAAAAGCTGGTTTATGTTCCTTCCCTGAATATACCTTTCTCCCATTCATCAGAGAAAGTGAACAAAGGAAGGTAAAACTTTAAGCAAAAACCCCGTTCACCCCCCGTCCCTCTTTTTGTGCCAAAAGGGTGCAAAATAACACACGTTGTGGCAGATCCGACACGATTTGGGGGGGTTGTGTCAAAACATCCGTCCCGGGGGTCACTTTGGGCCGATGGGGACATAGCACAACATATAGATACTTCTTTTCAGTAACTCTATATATAGCATAGTACATGCTGTCATTTTCCTGGTTTCGCATAAAAACCGGAAGCTTAAAACGCTGGCACGTACATTGCTCTACATCACATTTGACCTGAGTCACGTATGTATGGCTTTCAGGGCTTTTTGACCCGTTAAGATGGTAATCGATTTTTAACCAATTTGCCT
>RCNB010000550.1_pt1 | contig 24563 bp, 21 predicted proteins | sample 2041321 | NCBI WGS metagenome assembly RCNB01 (sample SAMN09708232, study PRJNA481090) | Marine sediment metagenome, whole genome shotgun sequencing project. | reverse complement strand
ATATTTTTTGAAGATCCACCTAAAGAAGTTAGCCCATTTTGGTTTACTAGATTGTTTTGTATTGATCCAGCATATTTTTCTAGAGCGATTTATTTTTCGAGTTTGTACTCAATTGCGGAAATAATAGTTAAAAAACACATGAAAAAAGGAAATTACGACGAGTTAGTCGATACTTTTAGGTATTTAGTTGGAATAATTATTTTATATATCCTTAAAAATAGAAGCTCAAAATGCATTTTGTGTCAGTTTAGTAAACAAGAAAGATATGTTGAGCTATTGGAAGCCTTAGGTCTGGCAATAAAGGATAGAACTGATGTATTACCAAGCGAATTACAAGAAAGTTTGAAGAAAAAGTACGCGGAGATCCCAAATTTTGGAGGATATTATTTCAAAGACGAAAATAAAGAAATCGAGATGATTGAACAACTTCTAAGTTTTGCGAACCAATACAAGAAGGATATGGAATATCAAACTATGGTTTTAAATAGGAGAATTAACACACGAATACTTGAAAAGGTTCCTGTAAATAATAAATAAACTAATTCTTCTTAAAAAATTGTAGTAATCAAATTTCATTCTTTAAAAACGAGTTTTTTCTTAACTTAGTATCTTTTGGAATTATTAAGCATCAAACTCGTCAGGGCTTCGAATGTTTTTTCTACATTTTCGCCCGATTTTGAGCTAGTTTCAATAAAACCGTCGACATTTCTCGATTTCGCAATTTTTATCCCTTCTTCTGCTGAAACTTCCCTATTTTCTGCTAAATCTGCTTTACCACCCACTACAATAATGGGAAATACATCCTCGGCTCGAATTTCTTTCCTAATAACGGTAAGCCAATCGTCTATGTGAGCGATGGAAGAATAATTTGTTATATCATATAAGAATAGCCCTCCCCGAGCGCCTCTAACATATGTAGGGAGTAAAAACCTAAACCTCTCCTCTCCACCAAAATCCCATATTTGTAATTTTACTTTCTGCTTGTCAACTTCTAAGCTCTTAACCTCAAAATCTACTCCAATGGTCATTTTTGAATCAGAAACAAACAGATTAGTCAAAAATCTTTGAGTTAGCGTCGTTTTACCGCATCCTGCGTCCCCGAAGATAATAATCTTAAAGGTGGCGTCGTACATTTTTATTCAGTATTCCTCCCAAGTATAAATTCAAATCTTAAATATTTTGCCTACTTCAATAATTAAATATTTTAATTCGATTTCTATAATAAATAATCGTATTTATATATATAAATCTATTTTGCTCTCTCCATATAAGAGCCCTTTTCAGTATCAATTTTAATTTTATCACCTTCATTAATAAAAAGTGGTACATTTACTTTGGCTCCAGTCTCAACAACAGCAGGTTTAGATGCATTTGTAGCTGTATTTCCCTTAAGCCCGGGTTCTGTATGAGTGACTTCCAAAATGACACTAGCGGGCATATCAACGGATAATGGCATACTATCCTCCGTGTTAAACATTATAGTAACTATTTCGCCCTCTTTTAAGAGTCCCGGTGCATCAAGAATACCTTCCTGAAGTGAGATTTGATTATAATCATCAGTATTCATAAAATGATAGGTTGAGTCATCAGAATATAAAAATTGATAAGACCTTGTTTCCACACGTACATCTACAATTTTATGTCCTGCAGAGAAGGTATTATCCAAAACTTTTCCGCTTGTTACACTTTTAAGCTTTGTTCTCACAAATGCAGGTCCTTTACCTGGTTTTACGTGTAAAAACTCAGTAATCTTATAAATATCATTGTTGTACTTAATGCACAATCCTTTTCTAATATCGGATGTATTTGCCATAGATAATTAATTTGTACTAAAATAGCCTTTCATTATTCCCCTTTGGGAATCACGAATAAACTGCAAGATTTCATCTCTCTCCGGCGTAGCCTCCATTTCTGCTTCAATGATCTGTACAGCCTGTGAATTGTTATAATTCTTCTGATAAAGTATTCTGTAAATATTCTGTATCTCCCTAATTTTGTCTGAATTAAATCCTCTTCTTCTCAGTCCGACAGAATTTATTCCAACATATGACATTGGTTCTCTTGCGCCTTTGACATAAGGAGGAACATCTTTACGAACTAAAGATCCACCAGTTACAAAAGCATGATTACCAATTGAAACAAATTGATGCACAGCAACCAGACCTGCAAGAATAACATTATCGCCAATGGTTACGTGCCCGGCAAGGGTTGAGTTATTGGAGAAAATACAATTATTCCCCACAAAACAGTCGTGAGCAATATGGCAATAGGCCATAATAAGACAATTTTTACCAATCACTGTTTTCATTCTGTCATGGGTACCCTTGTGAATGGTAGCACACTCTCTGATTGTGGTGTTGTTACCAATTACCACTGTGGTTTCTTCTCCTTCATATTTCAAGTCCTGTGGTGGAGCTGATATTACCGCGCCTGGGAAAATATTGCAGTTCTTTCCTATGCGGGCACCTTCCATAATAGTGACATTAGAGCCTATCCAGGTACCATCGCCAATTATCACATTGTTATGGATGGTTGTAAATGGTTCTATAACCACATTTTTTGCAATTTTAGCTCCCGGGTGGACGTAGGCAAGTGGCTGATTCATGCTAAACTTCTTGTTTTGTTTTCACGATTTGGGCCATTAACTCTGCTTCGGATACCAATTTTCCATTAGCATATGCATAAGCCTGCATATGGCAGATTCCTCTTCGTATTGGTGAAATAAGATCGCACTTAAAGATTAATGTATCTCCGGGGACTACTTGTTGTTTAAATTTAACATTGTCGATCTTCATAAAGAAAGTAAGATAATTTTCAGGGTCAGGAACGGTATTTAAAACCAGTATTCCTCCGGTCTGTGCCATAGCCTCAACCTGAAGAACTCCTGGCATAACAGGGGCTCCGGGAAAATGTCCCACGAAAAATGGTTCGTTCATGGTGACATTTTTTACACCAACCACATGAGAATCTGAAAGTTCCATAATTTTATCAACCAACAGAAAAGGTGGCCTGTGTGGCAACATTTTCATGATTTGGGTGACGTCCATTAATGGAGGCTGATTTAAATCGAATTTGGGAACCTTATTCCTTTTTTCTAATTTAATTATTTTGGACAGTTTTTTAGCAAACTGAGTGTTTACGTAATGTCCGGGTTTATTAGCAATTACTTTCCCTTTAATTCTTGTTCCCGCCAATGCTAAATCTCCAATTACGTCTAATAGTTTATGCCTGGCAGCCTCGTTTGGTTGATGCAATGTCAGATTATCTAAAATACCATTGGGCTTTACCGATAGTTTTTTCTTATTAAACGCCTTTTCAAGTTTTTTCATGGTGGGAGCAGAAATTTCCTTGTCTACATAAACAATGGCATTGTTCAAATCACCACCTTTTATTAGCCCATTCTCCAATAACATTTCCAATTCATGAAGAAAACTAAATGTCCTGGCGTCTGCAATTTCCTTTTTAAAATCTGCTATTCTCTCCAGAGTAGCATTCTGTGTACCAAGAACCTTGGTGCCAAAATCTACCATGGTCGTTATTTTGTAATCCTCCGAAGGAATTATCGTTATATCGCTTCCGGAGGCTTCATCTTTATACGTAATTACTTCTTTAACCACATATTCTTCCCTATCGGCTTCCTGTTCTACAATTCCGGCCTTTTCTATCGCCTCTACAAAAAACTTGGAAGATCCATCCATGATGGGTGGTTCAGGGGCATCCAATTCTATTAAAACATTATCTATTTCCATGCCAACCAATGCTGCAAGAACATGTTCTGAGGTTTGAATCTTAACTCCTCTTTTCTCCAGATTTGTTCCTCTTTGGGTGTTAACCACATAATTCGCATCTGCTTCAATAATTGGTTCCCCTTCAAGATCTACGCGCTTAAAAGCAAAGCCGTGGTTCTCGATTGCAGGAACAAATTTCATGGTAACGTTCTCACCGGTATGCAAACCCACCCCGGTTAATGTTACTTCATTTGCTATTGTACGTTGTTTTGCCATACTTTATTTATCGTCACTTTTTTTTTCCAAATCATTAATCCTGTTGACCAGTTTTGGTAGGTTTTTAAAATGAACATAGGATTTATTGTAGTCTGCATAGTTAAATGCAGGTGATCCCTGTATGAATTCATCGTCCTTCAAATTACGACCTATACCTGATTGGGCCTGTATCCTAACCCTGTCGCCAATAGTTATGTGTCCAACAATACCAACCTGCCCTCCAATCTTGCAATTTCTTCCAATTTTTGTAGACCCCGCTATACCTGTCTGTGCTGCTATAGCCGTATGCTCTCCAATCTCAACATTATGAGCAATCTGAATTTGGTTATCAAGTTTTACACCATTTCTAAGAATAGTTGATCCAAGTGTTGCCCTATCTATGGTGGTTCCTGCGCCAACATCCACATTTTCCCCCAGAATTACATTCCCGGTTTGAGGTACTTTACTGTATTCACCATTGGAATTCGGTGCAAAACCAAAACCATCTGCACCAATAATAGCCCCACTATGAATTACGCATCCCTTTCCGATAATTGTTTCTGAATAAATTTTGGCTCCTGCAAAAATCAGAACATCATCCGCTATCGTCACATTATCACCTATATAGACATTAGGGTAAATTTTGACATCATTCCCAATTTTTACATTGTTTCCTATATATGAAAAAGCACCCAAATAGAAATTTTCTCCGTAACTAGCAGATTCTGATAAAAATATTGGCCTCTCCAGTCCCGTTTTGTTGTTCTTAACCTGATTGTAATATTCTAATAATTTTGAAAAAGATTCGTAGGCATCATCAACCTTAATCAGGGTAGTAGAAATAGCCTGCTCAGGCACAAAATCTTTATTTACAAGTGTAATTGATGCTTCGGTGCTGTATATATAAGATGTGTATTTAGGATTAGCCAAAAAAGTTAATGAACCAATTTCTCCCTCTTCAATCTTAGCCAATTTATGCACCGCGACATCCGGGTTGCCTTCTATCTCACCCTCCAAAATACCTGCAATCTGACTAGCTGTAAATTTCAAATTTTTCTATTATTTAACCCTGTGCTTAGATGCAGACAAAAGTAAGAAAAATTGATTAATGGTATTACGCAAGATTTCCGTATATAAGTCCCTATATATTAGCGTATTAAGACTTTCAAAACGCTTTTAAGAAATTGGAGGTAGCCAACATTTAGAATATTAAAGCTAAAGATCATCTTTTGGATAGCAGATATAATATTTAGTTACCGTCTCAGATAAAGCGGTTAAATTTAAATGATCCGATGCTTTAGCAACATCCATCAATTTACCCTTGCTACGCAAAATATTTATGTTCTGACTATACTGATTATAGGCCTTATTCTCTATAATTCCCCGGAATACAAAGTAGGCGGTCTCTGAATCACTCAACTTATATTTGGCCTTAAAACCCTCAAAAAGTTCCTTAAATTTATTTTCCTTTTCAGGTTTGTCCTTAAGTCTTATATTCAGAAGTCTTCGATTAAGAATCATACCGCATAGTTTTGACAAAACAAAGTCAGTACTGTGCTGCCATTGTTTTATTGCCGCTAATATATCAGTGTCATCAAGACTTGCAAAAAGGTCTAAAACCTCTATATTAAAACTCGTCTTGTCTATTTTGTTTTTCAAAAAGAACATGAGAGGCGGACTACAAGCCAATTCAAACTTCATTTCAACCAATTCCTTTGCCCTCTGCAGTGTCTTAATTAGTAATTGCTCAGCTACTATTCCTGTTTTATGAAGGTATACCTGCCAATACATAAATCTTCGCGCCATTAGAAATTTCTCTACGGAATAGATCCCTTTTTCCTCAACAACCAATATGCCATCAACAACGTTCAACATGGTTATTAAACGCTCTGCATTTATATTTCCCTCTGCAACGCCGGTATAAAAACTATCCCGCTTTAAATAGTCTAGTCGGTCCATATCCAATTGACTACTGACCAGTTGATTCAGGAATTTTTTTCTATAAGAGCCTTTAAAAATTTCAATTCCTAAAGTTAAACTTCCGTTAAACTTGCGATTAAGCACCTCCATAAATATGTGCGAAATTGATTCATGATTTATTCCTTCTACCAAACTATGCTCCATAGCATGTGAAAAAGGGCCATGGCCAATATCATGTAATAAAATGGCGCATAATAATCCTTGAGCCTCCTCTTCTGTAACCTCAACCCCCTTAAAACGAAGTAGTTGTATTGCTTCCTGCATTAAATGCATACTACCTAATGCATGGTGAAAACGAGTATGATGTGCCCCCGGATAAACCAGATAGGATAGCCCCATTTGGGAAATACGGCGAAGCCTTTGAAAATATGGGTCCGCTATCAAGTTAAAAATTAGAGCATTTGGAATTCTAATAAATCCGTAAATTGGATCATTGAATATTTTAAGCTTGTTTGATTTTGACAAAATAGCTATTGTTTTCAACAGTAAAGATAAGGACTAAATGAACAAGATAACAATCCTCTGGGTAGATGATGAAATAGATTTGTTAAAGCCCCATATTATTTTCCTGGAAGGTAAAAATTATCAGGTAGTAACCTGCAAAAGCGGTCAGGATGCATTGGAAGAAATTAGAACCCGGAATTTTGATATTGTTTTTCTTGATGAGAATATGCCGGGAATTTCCGGTTTGGAAACATTAAATGAAATTAAAATTATAGATGCTACCCTTCCGGTTGTGATGATTACCAAAAGTGAGGAGGAGTATATCATGGAAGAGGCTATTGGTTCAAAAATTGCCGACTATCTTATAAAACCAGTAAATCCTAATCAAATACTTCTCTCTCTTAAAAAAAACCTGGATCACTCTCGTTTGGTATCAGAAAAGACCACTTCCAACTATCAGCAGGAGTTCAGAAAGATCTCGATGGACCTATCTATGGTCAATTCTTATGAGGAGTGGGCAGATCTTTACAAGAAACTTATTTATTGGGAATTACAATTGGAAGAAATTGAAGATTCCGGGATGTTTGAAATTTTGGAGTCTCAGAAAGTTGAAGCTAATAATCAGTTCTGTAAATTTATTGAGAAGAACTATGCTGACTGGTTTCATGATGGTGACGGACCAGTAATGTCTCATACCTTGTTTAAGGAATTAATTCTGCCTGAAATCAAGGATACCCCTACCCTCTTATTGGTAATAGACAATTTAAGGTATGATCAGTGGTTTGCATTCGAAGATGTGCTAACACCGTATTACAAGAAAAGCAAGGAAATGCCATATTACAGCATTCTGCCCACGGCAACGCAATATGCGCGGAACGCTATTTTCTCTGGCCTAATGCCCCTGGGAATGGAAAAAAAATACCCCGATTGGTGGAAGAACGATACTGACGAAGGAGGAAAGAATTTATTTGAGGACAAATTCCTGGGGGAACAATTAAAACGATTGGGACTTAATATACAATGGGAGTACCATAAAATAACTAGTCTGAAACAAGGTAAACATCTTTCTCAAAACTTTCGTTCACAAAAGAAAAACGACCTTACGGTTCTTGTATACAATTTTGTGGACATGCTTTCACATTCCAAAACTGAGATGGATGTTATTAAAGAATTGGCCTCCAATGATAAGGCTTATCGCTCCTTAACCAATAGCTGGTTTAAGAATTCACCACTTCTTGAGATTATTCAACAAGCCCAGAACATGGGATTAAAACTTGTTATTACCACAGATCATGGTACAATAAATGTTAAACAGCCTTCAAAAGTGATTGGAGACAAAGAGACCAGTCTTAATCTTAGATACAAAACTGGCAGGAGTCTAACTTATAATGACAATGATGTATTAGAAGCCAAGGACCCTGCTAATATTTATTTACCAAGCATTACAATGAGTAGCTCATTTATTTTTGCAAAAAATGACCTGTTTTTTGCTTACCCCAATAATTACAACCACTATGTGAGCTATTACAGAAATTCTTATCAGCATGGGGGTGTTTCCCTGGAGGAAATGATTATACCATTTGTGGTTCTGGAGCCCAGATAAACATATTTGTATTTTATCAATTCTTTGATTCTACCAGAGGTCTGATTAGACCTATTACTAAACTTTACACATTAAAGATTGTTTTAAATCGGTTTATCTGGAAATCCTTTGGTAATTAAAAAAGCTATTTCGGACATTTAAAGTGAGGCTTCGTCCTTTGTTATTTTCTAAATCTTTGAATTTCAACTTTATTTGGCATTAAACTTTGAAAGTGGGATGTAAAGCGCTAAATATATAAGGCTTTACTCAATACACTATTATATACCTGAATACTAACTTTAAAACAACCATAGAATGAGAAAAGGAATTACATTTTTAGCGGTATGCATTTTGAGCTTTCAATTTGCAATGGCGCAGCCAATCACGACCCATCAATATAGGAAGGTAGCACCTGAAAATGTGCAGGAGTATTTAAAAAGAGAAACTACGTATTGGGCTAAATGGGCAGAAAAGGAAGTTACACAAGGGAACTTAACATTTTGGGCCATTTTACATAGAGTCGGAGGTGTAAACCAAGATACCAGCCCGAATATCCTTATTATTAACACCTTTAAGGATATTGATAAAGGAGCAGATTGGGGAAGCATAGACACAATGTTTCCAGATGTTAAAATGGAAGATATTGGAACAGGGGGTATAAGCACTAATATTCATCATGTATTTCTTAGCAACCTTCCCAACCATATTCGGGCGGAAAATACAACGGATGATGATTATAATTTTGTACGGATCATTTATCACGACACAAAAAATACAGGGCAGCATCTTGCTTTTGAAGCCGAGAAATGGAAACCTATGATAGAACAGGCCATGAAGGAAGGTAAGACAACTATGAAAGGTTGGGGTAATCAGGCCATCATTTCTCCGGTTACTTCTACGTTCACTTATGACAGTTATTCTTATGATATATTTTCCTCTTTACAAGAGGCATTATCACCTCCCTTTAGTGATGACTGGACCGCACCTGAAGGATTCTGGGATGGTTTTCAGGACAACTATAACAAACGTAATTCCAACGTTTACAGAGTCGTTGCAGCTACATCTGCTCCTTCCGAGTAAACAAGCCTGAAAGGATTAAAGACAAATGGAAAGCCCTGAATATTTTTTCAGGGCTTTTTTTGGATATTAAACAAAGCGTAACCGCTTTAAGGGCAAACATTTTGTATATCTGGTTTTTTTAGTCTTTGATAAAAAATGAATATTATTCGGACAATAAATGCGGTCTTTAGTCCTTGATGGTTTGCGTTATATTATTAATAATCATCAATTTATGATAAAATAAATTAATTGGTTAATATTAACAAATAACTTCAGGATTATGGAACTAGATGAACAAAAATTACATGCTTTATTAGGTCAAGTTGTGGTGGAAATGGGTGCTGCTGCCAACGGTCCTCTTATTACTATTGGAGATAAGCTTGGACTGTACAAATCACTATCAGAATTAGGACCAATGTCTGCTGCTCAATTGGCAAAAGCAACAGAAACTGCCGAAAGATATGTCAAGGAATGGCTGGCAGCTCAGGCGGCATCAGGTTATGTAGAATACGATAATGTAAATGACACATTCTTTATGACTCCGGAACAAACAGCAGCTTTTGGTGATAAAAATAGCCCTGTGTTTATGACTGGTGCGTTTTATGCAATTACCTCACTTTATCACGATGAACCTAAAATGGTAGAAGCATTTAAATCGGGAGAAGGTATTTCCTGGGGAAATCATAATAAATGTTTGTATTGTGGGACTGAAAAATTTTTTAGCCCCTCATATGAGGGTAATTTAATCTCAAGTTGGATTCCGTCACTTAGTGGGGTTGAAGAAAAACTTAAAAAAGGTGCAAAGGTTGCTGATATTGGTTGCGGACATGCAGCTTCTACTATTATTATGGCCAAAGCATTTCCAAATTCCACATTCATTGGAATTGACTTTCACGACAAATCTATTGAGCATGCCAAAGCAAAAGCCTCAGGATTGAATAATATTTCCTTTCAAGTTTCCACTGCAAAAGAACTTCCCGGCGATGGCTATGACCTTATTACATTCTTTGACTGCCTTCATGACATGGGAGACCCGGTTGGAGCATGCGCTCATGTAAAAGAAGCCTTGAAGCCTGATGGTACCTGTATGATTGTTGAACCATTCGCTCATGACACTTTAAAAGATAATCTCAATCCTGTGGGAAGGGCTTTTTATGCATTTTCCACACAGCTTTGTGTACCTTGTTCTATTAACCAGGAAGTTGGGTTGGCACTCGGCGCGCAAGCAGGTGAAAAACGGTTAAAGGACGCAATTACTTCGGGTGGTTTTAGTCGTTTCAGACGTGCAACTGAAACCCCATTTAATTTAATTTTAGAGGCACGACCTTAAAGAAAAGAAACAAAATTCATTTAGACTAAATACCAACTTTTCTTTGGTAAAAAATTATCATTATTCGGACATTATTTGATGGCTTTAGTCCCTGAATTGTTGAATAACTCTCTATTTATACTTATAATCATTTTCAAATCATATAAAAAATACAATATTCATGGAAACAATAAAATGGCCTGTTAAAAAGGAAGAATTACATTCACATCATTTTGACTCTACCATGTGGAATGATTTTAAATTCCGGGATGATGATATTGTAATATCTACCTATGCTAAATCTGGTACAACGTGGGTACAACAGATCATCTCTCAACTAATCTTCAACGGGGAAACCGGACATCCAGTTGCGGAAATGTCACCCTGGGTTGATTTACGCATTCCGCCAAAACATGTGAAAATACCAGCTCTTGAAGAACAGAAACACAGAAGGTTTATTAAAACCCATTTACCGGTAGAAAATCTGAATTTTTCACCCAAAGCCAAATACATTTATATTGGACGAGATGGACGAGATGTTTTATGGAGTTTATATAATCATCATACTACAGCAAATGAGAAATTTTATGGAGCCCTTAATGAAACTCCGGATTTGGTGGGTCCGAAAATAGGAAAACCAGGGGATTCTGTTGTTGATTACTATCATGAATGGCTCGATAGGGATGGCTTTCCTTTCTGGTCTCTGTGGGATAATTTAAATAGCTGGTGGGCTATCAGGGATTTGCCTAATGTGATGCTGCTTCATTTTACCAATTTAAAAAATGACATGCCTGGTGAAATAAGAAAAATGGCTGCCTTTCTTGATATTCCTATTGATGAATCAAAATGGAAAGATATCTTAAACCACTGTAGTTTTGATTATATGAAGAAGAATGCCGCACTAAGTGTTCCATTGGGCGGTGCTATGTGGGAGGGTGGTGCCAAGACATTTATCAATAAAGGATCGAATGGCCGGTGGAAAGATCTACTCCCCGAAGAGGAATCGGCTAAGTACGAAAAAATAGCAGCCGAAAAGCTATCACCTGCCTGTGCACATTGGCTCGCTACCGGAGAATAATATTAGCCATTTTATTTTGAGTTACTTCAATGAGAAAATCAAATTACTAAACTAAAACCAAACATATTAATTATGGAAAATATAAAGCTTATCGCAAGATTTTTAATACATGAAGGCAAAGAGGAAAAATTTAAAAGTATTGCAGCTCAATGCCTGAAAATTGTAAATGAGAAGGAAAAAGATACCACCTTGCAGTACGATTGGTATTTTAATGCTAATGGAAATGAATGTGTAGTTAGAGAAACGTATACAGATTCTAATGCAATATTTCTTCATCTGGGAAACCTGGGAGATTTACTTGGTCAGCTCCTTCAGATAGCAGACTTTTATCCCGAGATTTACGGGAGTCCCTCTGAAGAATTGCTAAGTGCCGTTAAAGATATGAACCCTAAAATTTATTCTTTTTATCAGGGTCTTTAATCTGATTAGCTGTTAGGTCTAAAGTTTCTTGCTTCAAGGTCATCATAATGGCCTGTTTATAAATTCGAAGTTTTTTCCGGATAAATATCCCTTTATTAGAAGTTTATCCTCGTTAATTAATAAAATTTAACATAATTACTGATTATCTTTGAGTGGCGCAGTTCTGTACTTATGTCAGGATTCCTACTTTAATCTAAAAAGATAACAAAATTATGATTAGAATTATTGCTATTACTGCTCTGCTTTTTTTTAATGGATACCTTCTTAAAAGCCAATCAGACAAACCGAAATTGGTTGTGGGAATCGTGGTAGATCAAATGAGATTTGATCATCTTTACAAGTATCAGGAGAGGTTTTCTAACGGTGGGTTTAAACGCATAATGCGAGAGGGATTTAACTATAAAAACACTCAGTATAACTATATTCCAACGGTGACTGCTGCCGGACATGCATCTATATATACAGGAACAACCCCATCTACTCATGGAATAATTGGAAATACGTGGTATCAGAGGAGTTCAAAACAGATCATTACAAATATTGGGGATACTAACGAACTTATTGTTGGAACAGCGGCCATTAATAGCTATGGTGCGTCTCCAAGAAATCTGTTAACAACAACGATTACGGATCAATTGAGAATGGGAACTAATTTTAGGGCTAAAGTAATAAGTGTTTCCTTAAAAGACCGTGGTGCTATCTTACCTGGTGGACATGCGGCTAATGCGGCATATTGGCATGACTGGAAATCGAGTCCTGGTTATTTTGTGAGCAGCTCTTATTATATGGATGAATTGCCTAATTGGGTTACCAAATTTAATAAATTGGAAAAGTCAGATTCGTATTTAACAGATTCATGGAGCACCTTATACCCAATAGATTCCTATACTATGAGCGCCCCGGATGACAATAATTATGAACGTGCCATTGGAGGTAAAACAAGCCCAACATTTCCATATGATTTTAAGAGCATGCGGGAGCGCTATAAGGAAATTGGCTCAGAATATCAATTGATTTGGGTTACTCCTGCAGGAAATTCTTTGTTAACAGATTTTGCCATAGAAGCTATTAAGAACGAAGGTTTAGGGACAGACGATGTACCAGATTTTATTAATATAAGTTATACAGTTACTGATATTATTGGGCACACTTTTGGACCTCAGTCTGTTGAGTATGAAGATGTAATTTTAAGATTGGACAGGGATATTGAAAATTTATTAAAATCTCTGGATGCGACGGTTGGTACAGGAAATTATTTACTGTTTTTAACCTCTGATCATGGATCAGTTCCTGTTGCTTCTTATTTAGCAGATAATAAGCTCCCTGCGGGACTAGCTAATGTACAAAAAAATGAGGCTGCTCTTCTGAGCCATTTGAATTCAAAATATGGCACGAATCAATGGATTGAAAATTTCGATGGAGAGTCGGTTTATTTAAATCGGGATTTAATTAAACAAAAGAAATTATCTCTTAGAGCTGTACAACAGGAAGCTGCAGATTTTCTGATAACCCTTGAAGAAGTTACCGGAGCACTTACCGCATCCGATCTGCAATCACAAAGTTATGGTTATGGAATAAAGCAAAAGCTCCAAAACGGCTATCATTCCAAAAGATCCGGAGATGTCCTTTTGGTATTTAAACCAGGTTTTGTTCAGAATTTGGACCCCAGAATAACCATGCAAAGAGTTAAAGGTACTACCCATGGTTCAGGGTATGCATACGACACTCACGTACCCATGCTGTGGTTCGGGAATTCTATTCCTAAAGGTAAATCTGTAAGAAAAGTATCCGTAGTCGATATTGCCCCTAGCATTGCACAGATGTTGGATATACAATATCCTAGTGGAACCACAGGCGAACCTTTGATAGAACTATTTGAATGATATAATTCTTTAGAAAAAAGGAAAGAATAGGGTCTTTATTTTAAAAAGATAACGGAGAATTAAAATATATTGCAAATAGGATTTTATTTTAACCTTGCCTCATTTAATATCTCCTTTCTGTACGTGGTGTCATTTGCTAAAACGTCAAAAAAGTCGTTGATGAACCTTCTTGCAGTGGCAAATTCTTTTGGATCTTCAAAGCTTGATTCTAAATCATTAACAATAGTCAACATTTTAATTTTATTATTTAGAAATTCTTTTCTCACAGATTGGTATATAACTGGGTCGCGTTTAAAACCCCGATATAATCTATGAGTGACATCGGTTATACTTAGTACTTGACCTTGAACCTGTGAGACTACAGCATAGCTGGCATCTACCAATCCTGACATATCAAAATCATATGGTACAGGCATAATATTGCCTTCAACAAATAAAAGCTTTTCATTATGCCGATAAGCAGATGAATAATCGGTATTGCCAATCATATACTGAAAAAAGTCGTTTCTAACAGAACAAAGATCATTCTGTTGTAGCGGATGTACAGACCTCTTAATTTGCTTACCGTCACACCTGTCTTTCAATCTATCAATATCTTCTATAAAAAATCCTTTTACTGTATAGGTTTTAACTTTCTGTCCTTTTTCATCAGTAAAATCAATGTCTAATAACCTCGTATTAAAATGATATGGAGAGACAAGTTCATATAACTTATAAGCCATATATTCCTTTAAAACTTTATCATTATAGTCATTTTGCAATACACAAGGAAGTACGAGTTTTAGTTTCTTATTTCCTTCAAACAATGTTCCGGCCGTAACTGATTTCTTAATTTTCATTTTCACTGGGGGGAAATAGCAATTTTCCCTCCTGTAATTCCCCCTTGCCCTAATTTTAACCTCCAAAGTATTCCAGGAATCATCGCTTGTCATATATTCAATTTCGCTATCAATATATGTACTGTCATTCGTTTCTTTTCTTAGAACTTTATTGGAATACCTTAATTTTACGGGTATTGGATCATTAGTAAGAAAGAGCTCAGTGACCTGATTAGCTTGGTCGGTATTCACCAATTCCTGTGAAAAAGTGGTTCCAACAAAATGAAGATATGTAAAAAGGAATAGGTATATGGTTTGCTTATTCACCAGATTGTAGTTAGATTTACTTTCATAAGTTAATACATTTTAAGCTATTAGTCGATATCTTACCATATTAAATTACAGAACATTAATTGTATTGATTGTTTCAATAGCAATTACGTTTCTGGCTTTTAAGTTTAATTTAAACTTCTATGTTGATCTTACTATGTTAAGTATTGCCATAATATTTCCTCTGGTCTTTACCATACGTGGTTCCTTCAGGCGCAGGGAAAAGGCCCTGCAACATTTGAGTAAATTCAGAAGTGCTCTAAAGACAGTTCACTATTTTGTGATGAGCAACCAGGAACTCTCTGAAGACAGCAAAAAAGAAATGACTGGTATTTTAGTAAACATTAGTGAGCAAACAATGGATCAGCTAAAAAACAATGACGACAACACCAGAGATCTGGATGAAATCATTGATAAGGTGCTTAAATTTATCGTAGCTAACGATGAAACCGTTTCGAAAAATTTAAAAGACAGGACTTTTCGTTATATGAAAGATCTCCATGAATCCATAGAAAACTTACACGCTATTAACACCCACAGGACACCAATAAGCTTAAAGGCTTATTGTCTTGTATTCATCTATATCTTCCCATTAATTTATGCGCCAACCATTATCAATGATGTGGGATTGGAAAACAATCAGGGAATAACCTATTTTATAGTATTACTAACGGAGTTTATACTTATATCTCTTTATAACATCCAGGATCAATTAGAATATCCGTTTGATGATATTGGTTTGGATGATATCAATCTTGATGCCTTTAAGCTTAACAGATAAGGAAATATAGCGGAACTACTTATTTACACAACAGAAGTGCAACCGCTTTATCATGCTCCAACCTATTATTATAATTCAAGAATATCCTCATATTTTACAACTGAGAATAGGGCAAAGGCTTTAAAAATACCCTGTATATATTTGAAACCGTATTAGCGTACTCCGGTAATTTTACTATCCGCTGCCATTCCGGGTTGGGACCAAATTTCGCCCAGTTGGCATCACGCTCTGCCATGTCTTTAAATGCGATCAAATAGGTAAGACAAGGCATTTGTGGCCCTGCAATTTTCTCTCCAAAAAAAACGGAGTGCAGACCCACCTCATCAAAAATATTCAATTCACTTTCATTAAACATTTTTACTTTGCGTTGAAACGCATCTTCATTATAGCCCTCATAGGTTCGCAATTCAAAAACCATGGAGCCCTCTGTTGGTTTTACTAATTTTGGTATCCCATCGAATGCTGTAAACAATGACGTTACATACCGCTCTACAGGAAAATTTTCCTGATCAGTTTTGCTGTAGGGCTCAGATGCCTGCAGAAAGACTGAATCATCCTTTAGATTGTCCAGCACCTTCTGATAGCCATCTAAATCATCATAAGTAATTAATAAATAGATCTTCTTTGGCAAGGCATCCCCAATTTCTTCAAATGCTCCAATATTTTTAATTCCCTGTTTGTTTAAAGCAGGTATTAAAGCATTTTCAAAATAGTCATGCAAGACCTTAGCTGGTTTACCAAACTTTAACTCATATTCCCGAAATTCATAAATTTCTTTTTGGCTGAATCCAAAAGCACCTAAAAATAGAATAACTCCAATTGCTAATTTTTTGATCATGATTAATTTTTTAGTCCATGTTATTTTCAATGTTATAAATCTAATTCTTATTTAATAAATACCTGGGTTGATCTGTTAGCAAATCCGATTTATATTTTATCCAGCTTTTTATAAGCCTTAAGTATATTTTCAATCCGTTGGTTTTCCTCCGGGTCAATAAGTTTCTTTTCCGGGTTATCATCCAGCCATTTCAGGGTTCTTTTTATGCCTTCTGCAAAAGGGATTGTGGCTTTAAAGCCAGGGACAAATGTTTTTATTTTAGTATTGTCAAAGATCACACTTTCGGCCTTATCTGCAAGTAAAGTGCCCGTATAAGAGTGTTCTATTTTGCAAATAAAATCTGAAGCAATATGCACCACTTTTGCCTTACAACCCAGACTGTCTGCCAGGATTTCATAGATCATATTCCAACTTAATATTTCGTCTGAAGTAATATGAAACGCATGGCCCACTGCCTGTGATAGCCCCAATAATCCCACAAATCCCTTTGCAAAATCATCAGAGTGGGTAACGGTCCACAATGAAGTCCCGTCACCGTGAATAATAATTTCCTTTCCTTTTAAAATTCGATCGGCTGTAGTATACTCTTTAAACCCACCAATTGCAATGGGAATAACGGTATCATAGGTCAAAGAGGGCCGCACAATGGTTATTGGAAATCCTTCTTCCCTGTATGCTTTCATCAATCTATCCTCACATTTAATCTTATCACTGGAGTAATCCCATAGATTATTACACAGAGGTGTAGACTCAGTTATAATTGGGTAACTCAAAGGTGTCTGATAGCAAGATGCCGAGCTTATAAAAATATATTGCCCGGTTTTCCCTTTGAAGAGGGCAATATCCCTCTCAATATCTGCCGGTGTAAAGGAAATCCAGTTAGCCACAACATCCCAGCTGTGAGTTCTCAGTTCTGACAAACTAGAGGAATTGTTGATGTCACCTAAGATAGTTTTTACGCCTTTTATTTCAACCTTGTTTATCCCTCGGTTCAGGTGATACAACTCTATCCCCTTTGAAATAGCTAATCTGCTAGACGCACTGCTAATATTTCCTGTACCCCCTATAAATAATACCTTCATATATTTTTCTAAAGAATTACAAAGTACTGAATTATCCAGAACAGTCAATACTTCTGCTAAATAAAAATGTTAGGTAGATTTTATATTAGTTACTCCAGGTGATAGAAGGCATTTATATTCAATATTACGCATTAACGTCTAAACGATAAATCCTTACCTTAGGGTACTTAATAATGAATCTGTCGCTGTAAATGATGAATCTCAAGAGACGAACAAAACAAGTTAAACTTCTTAAAAATAAATTTAAACCATGCTATCACTTTATAAATAGCAATTTTATTTCTAATCGTAACCATACAACTTCGTTTCTTACCTTCCTATTTGTAATTATTGGGTTTACAGGCTGTTCAGGAACCTCCGAGAAAACCTCCATAGAACCAAGACCTAATATATTACTATTAGTAGCCGATGACCTGGGATATGCAGATCTGGGTTGTTATGGAGGGGATATTGCAACTCCAAATATCGATGGCCTGGCATCAAGTGGCATCCGGTTCAGCAGGTTTCATACTGCGCCTATGTGTGCACCTACAAGGGCTATGCTTTTAACAGGCAATGACAACCATATTGCAGGAGTAGGAAGGCAGGCATTAAGCACACAGGTTTTTGGCTACGAGGGTTATATAACAAATAGAGTGGCTACTATTCCTGCTTTGCTAAGAAAGGATGGTTACCACACCTATATGGCTGGTAAATGGCATCTGGGTAATGGCAAGGAGGCCAACCCGCACCAAAAAGGTTTTGAACACTCCTTTGTTCTGCTAGAAGGTGTTGGAAATCATTATAACAGCCAGGGATTATTTAAAGGTATTCCGGTTTCGCATTATACAGAAGATGGCAAACCCACTAAATGGCCGGAAGGTTCATATTCCACAGATCTTTACACTGATAAACTCATCGAATATATTGATCAGAACAAAGATGATAAACGTCCATTTTTTGCCTATGCAGCATATACCTCTCCCCATTGGCCGCTGCAGGTCGATGAGGCTTATTGGAAAAAGTACGAAGGCAGATATGATGAAGGTTATGATAAATTAAAAGAAGAAAGATTGCTAAGTCTTAAAAAGGCGGGGATGATCCCCGAAAATGCGGTCTTACCTCCTACCCATCCCTCATTAAGGCCCTGGAATTCTCTTTCGGAAAATGAGAAAAAAATAGAATCGCGAAAAATGGAACTCTACTCTGGAATGGTAGATAATCTGGATGTGAATATTGGCCGTATCGTTCAGCATTTAAAAGATATCGGTGAGTACGAAAACACCCTGATTATTTTTATGTCGGATAATGGGGCAGCTGGTGAAGACTATTATAATAATCCAGGTATCCGACCTTATATCAATCCCTATTTTAATGATAAATATGAAACCATGGGCGAAGCAAATTCTTTGATTTCCTATGGCCCCCAATGGGCAGAAGCCGGTTCTTCACCCTTCAGATATTACAAGGAATATGCCACTAACGGTGGTATCATCGCGTCTATGATTATAACTGGCCCCATGGTAGAACAGCAAAATATAATTGCAAATGACTTTCTAACGGTTATGGATATTGCTCCTACGCTTTATGACCTAGCCAAAATAAGCTATCCTCCGGAACTTAACGGGAATTCATTATTCCCTTTAAAGGGAAAATCACTACTACCATATATTTCAGGGAAAGCAAATACTATACATACCAACGATTATGTTTTTGGTTTGGAGCACAGTGGAAATACGATGCTAAGAAAGGGGCAGTGGAAAATAACAAATTTCAGCGATCCATTTAGTTTATCAGCATTTGAACTCTATAATCTCGATGAAGATCTGGGTGAAATGCATGATTTAAAAAGTACAAACCCTCAAAAATACCAGGAAATGTACCAGGAATGGACCATTTTTGCCAGTGAAATAAAAGTCCAGTTACCCGGCATTAACTACGATTAATCTTTGGAAATCTCATGCGCTGAATTCCACTCTTTTTATTGCAAGTGGCAAGATTTATTCGCCACCTTATTATGAACCCTCCTTTTTGGGTTTAGGAGGCAGTTTGAATTCCTCTGGTTGGGGATCTATAGGTTCTAATTTCTTTCCCTGTAAACCCGGATGATCTTCGGGAATAAAATTTGATCTAAATTGCCAGTAAGCCAGAGGCATTGGTGAAACTGGTTCCCCATCAGAATGATGAATATTCCCGCGATATGGATTCAGATATTCCCAGACAATTTCTCCATCAGGGGTAACTTCTAAAAAGCGGCCTTTGGGCCCTTCATTGATAAACGTATTTCCATTTTGCATCCGCTGTGCGCCTGATATAAAGCTTCCATAAAAAGAAAGTGTATCGTGGGCTATATACTTCCAAACAGGTTCCTCCGGTCCAAATTTACCGTCTTCCCCCTTTAGGTAGTTACCATTATTATCCGTTGGGGGTTTTAATTCGATTACTGCCGAATAATCCAGACTATCCGGACCCATTGGAACATCATTATTAAAGACTGTAAGATGGCCTGCGCCGGGTAAGCCTTTCTCAATCCATCGTACATCGTGCTGACCAAACAATTTCTGATTAGTGGAATCTCCCTGGTTATAATTTTCAGGGTTTCCCCATCGGTATAAAAAGTCCCCACCATGGCCCATTTTGCCACCAGTGTGGCCAGCAGCTTCTTCCTTGGTTGTACTGTGGTCAATAATGAAGATTTCATCTAATCTTGGGGAGCTAAAGACAATTTGATCCAGTTCGGGATTGTAGTTAATAGCATTTACATGATGTACATCAGCACCTCTGTTTTCAACGGTTTGGTTTCTCCATGCTCTTTTTAATTTATGCAATACCGCCATACTATCATGGGAAATAAGAGGTGGTATTTCCCCGTTTTTATTAAAGTCAAGAAGTTCGGGATGTGCTGTGACATCCCCATAGTTATCCTTAGTTTCATCATAATCCTGTATTAAATGATCCCAGATATGCCATTCCCACACAATTTCACCGCCGCTTTTACCTTTGGGTTTTATTTCAACTATTTTATCAGGCCAAAGCCCGGCTTTTGGAGTAAATTCAGGCTTTCTCCCAGCCTGTAAAACTTCTTCCGCGGTCTTTGCTTCCCACGCAATAGTGAGAATATTACCATTTGGCAATAAAGCTATATCATGATGTGCAAGATATTCTTCAGTGGCGTATTCAAAATTCCATAGCATTTTACCGTCCCAGCTAATTTTTTCAAGTCTTCCGGCATTGCCTCCACCACCAAATACCGGAAAATCCGGATCTACAGACTGTAGAGTGAGAGAACCATCATCATTTAAATAAAAACTATTTACCTCATAATTCCCTTTCCATTCTTGAACCACCTTCCCCTTCCGGTTAACAAGGTAAGTAGAAGCAGAATTAGACGGCCTGAATATCACATACCCGGGAGCAAGACCTTCAGTAGTTTTTGTTAAACCACGTGGTATATAAAGTCCGAACATATTACGATCCTTTTTATCGGGTTCATCAGCTATTGGTTTTTTATCAGTGCAATGGACAAGGGTCCCTGTTAAAATAAGAGCAATTAGATAGTTTAGAAATTTTTTCATGCTTTGCTGGTTGTTTGAAAGTTGGTATCTGACATAACTAATATTAAAAAACATCAATCAGTATGTGGATGTCTAAAAATAAACTAAAAATCGAATTCAGTAGGGATATGGGCATACTATTTTCCGCCCTGCCTAGTCCTTGATAATTTAAACTTTACACTGATTAGAGTTTATTTTTTATTAGTTATCTTACAATAAAGTACTTAAGATCAATGAATACTATCCTTTACAATTTTTCCATCATTATTTTAATGATCTCATGTTCACCAAAGCAGGAATCTATGAAACATATATTTTATTTACACGGTATGATTATAGAAGTACAAGGGATTAAAGCGGTAAGCCCGCAATTTGGGCCCTATGAATATACCACCATTGTTGATTCACTCATGGCAACAGGTGCGAAGGTTCACGCGGAAGTTCGCACGGAGAAAACCGATTTTAACGAATTTGGTAAAAAAGTATCAAAACAAATAGACGATCTTATAGCAAAAGGAGTGGCACCTTCAGATATTACAGTAATTGGGGCATCCAAGGGAGGTATGATAGCCATGTACATTTCCGATATGAATGTAAATAAGGTGAATTATGTGCTTTTGGGTTCGAGTAGTGAATTTACCAGGAAGACTTTTGACTGGAACCTGCATGGAAATATATTAGGGATCTACGAAAAATCAGATACTATTGCCGGCGACAATTACCAATACTGGATAGATAAATCTACAAATGCCTCGAAATTTGAACAGCTTCAGATAAATACAGGACTCGGGCATGGGTTTTTGTATACGCCAAATAAAGCCTGGCTGAATCCGGCGAAGGAATGGATGACTCAACCCGATTAAACTTAGATGATCGTTTTGCCCTTCATCAATGGAAGTAATAAAACCAAAAAAACATTGTATTACTGGAATGTGATGGAAAGAAGTTATTTTTATTAACTTAAACTAACTCTTAACCTTATGAGGTATAAATATCTATATTATAATGCAATACATTCAAGATCTTCTGCTATAATAATCTCCCCTTTAAAGTTTTCCTTTACAAGTTTTATGTTTGAGCTTATCTCAAAGAGACTAAATTCTTTGGCACGTACATGGGTAGAATCTAATTTCATCAAATGACTTAAAACCACTCGTTGAATACCAGATTCCTCAGCTACTGTTCCTACTTTGCTTGGTTTGGCATGAAGGTTTGTAAATGGTTTGTCGGCTTCTTCAGAAATGGCCAAATGCAATACCAGAAGGTCTGCTCCCTTTACAAAATCGATAAAACCAGGACTATCAAGAGTTTGATCTGCTCCAAAAGCAATACTCTTGTTTTCTATTGTCACCTTATAAGCTAGCGTAGGTTTATTGGCATGGTTTACCCCAATAGCAGTTACTTCGAGTAGTTCATCCTTATAGACCGTTGTTATAGAATCTTTTTGTGGAAAAACTTCAATAGCATTGATTCTGGTAAAAGCATCTATAGGCGCTGCCATGTCATTAATAGCGGAAAGGAATCCTTTAAGTCCGTCAGATCCTTCGCCTACCGGGCCGGAAACGTTTAATGGAGCCGGCCTGCTTGAAAATATGTCGGACCAAAGTAAGGCTGGTAGCTCAGAGGCATGATCCGGATGAAAATGACTTATACCCAGAAACTCAATATCTCTTATATGTACTCCTGCCTGTTGCAGTCTCAGATATGTACCCCCACCAGCATCTATCATCGCCACCGGATTGCCATTTAACCAAACCAGATAGCCTGTTGAAGCTCTGCCATCTCCGGCAGCAGGCCCTCCTGAGCCCAGAATTTGAAGGATAACACCCTCTTTAGCACATGGGCTATCAATCACTACAGGACCCTGTTCCGGTTCAATTTTTGGATTTGTATTACAACCTATGGTCAGAGATAATAAAATCAGAAGTATCAGAAAGTTTTTCATAAGAATAGATTTTGGTTGACGTAGATTAGATTACTTTATCTGATGTACCTTATCAAATAATAATAACTCGGGGGTTAAGCCTATTTTACGGTAAAACTAGACTCTTACAATAAAGATAGCGAAACATATATAAAAGTATTAACCTATATATGCTAGTGAAAAACATTGTGGGATCAAGCATGTCATTATTTTGATATCTTTAGAAAATGAATTTTATTGAAAACCCGGTTTATGTTTTAGGGGTATTGTGTTTAATGGTGATCCTGGCAGATTACACCTCTAAAACAAGATTTGGTAAAAAGCTTGGAGCGGCATTATTAGTGATACTTTTTACAGCGGTTATCGCTAACCTGGGATTAATTCCTTCAGCATCAAATTCCATTCCTTTATATGATGGTATTTTTACCTATTTAGCCCCTATTTCTATATTTTATTTATTGTTGGGAGTTAATCTTAGTTCTATAAAGAAGGCCGGAGCCCCAATGATTATACTATTTTTAATAGGTTCGCTGGCAACCACTCTGGGTATTCTAATTTCCTGGTATCTTATTGCCCCTCAGGAAGTACTGGGTGAAGATGGAAAAATTATCGCCGGTATGCTAACAGGAACCTATACTGGAGGTAGCGTCAATTTTAACGCAGTAGCCCTGGAGTATGATTTTCAGGAAAGAGGAATTCTGTATGCCGGCACAATTGCTGTTGACAATGTAATTACAACCTTATGGATTATAGTCACTTTGTCCTTCCCTGCCATATTAAGAACATTCTGGAAAGATAAAAAGGTGAAAACATCCAATGAAACTATAGATGCAGAGGATAAAGAACAACTCAATTTTCGTTCTCTAATCTGGTTGCTTTTTCTGGGGATTTTCGCATACTACATATCTGAATTAATAACTAATCTTTTCCCTAAAATCCCTTCAATCTTAACCCTTTCCACCATAGGAATTTTACTGGCACAAACCCGTTTTGTGCATGGCTTAAAGGGAAGCCACTTCCTCGGATTGTATCTCGTTTACATATTTCTGGCGGTAATTGGAGCATATTGTGAAATTAGTTCGGTAATAGAACTTAAGGAGGTTGGACTTACTTTATTGCTATTTGCTTCAATTGCGGTATTTCTACACGGGATCCTGGTAATTCTATTAGGCAGTTTTATTTACCGGGATTGGGAAATGATTTCAATAGTAAGTCAGGCTAATATTGGCGGAGGCACTACTGCTATAGCACTTGCCGAAACCTTTGACAGAAATGAGCTCATCTTACCTGCAATCCTGGTGGGGACCTTAGGCAATGCACTAGGCACTTATTTAGGTTTTCTTGTAGTGTATTTATTGTGATACGCAATATGGTGGCAATTCCTAGTCCTAGTTTTATCTTCGAAAAATGCAATTAATAACCTTTTAAGCATAATAATTTTAAGATCATTCTACCTTTAAAATTGGTTTTAATAGTATTTTGACTACAAAATTTAGCAGTTGACCACATATTTTTTTTT
>RCNB010000549.1_pt1 | contig 24663 bp, 35 predicted proteins | sample 2041321 | NCBI WGS metagenome assembly RCNB01 (sample SAMN09708232, study PRJNA481090) | Marine sediment metagenome, whole genome shotgun sequencing project. | reverse complement strand
ATCTGCAGAGCGGCATTCATCAACCTGTGAGATATACGTTAGTGTTTTTGCAAGATTCTTCGGCATTCCAAGTCCCGCGAATAGTTGAACAGCCTTACCATCCTCCTTATCTAATACAAGCGAACTTTTTTGTTTCATTTTCTCCCTCTCATCAAATTAATAATTTCTAGAATCAGAATGTAATGAGTAAATATAAATCTAACGAAATCTAAATGAAACAAATATAACAATCTCGTCTTATCAATTTGTATACGTCTTGGTAAAATTGGTTTAATATGAGTAAAGGGAAGCCCCAGCCTGTGGAGAAAAAGATGATAAATGTTAGATGATGTCAATCTTTTTCCAATGCTATTTTATTTTTTCATCGTCGTCTTTTTGATACTCTTCAAACCTTTTTTTTATTCGACGTAAGTTCTGTCCAAAAGTTTCCATTGATTAATCCCCTCCATCGTATGAATAGGAATAACAATTGTGTTTATGAATAGTTCGTTATTCTCAAAAATAAAAATAGCAGTATACAGATTCGATATAATTATTCAATCCATAAATCAGAATATTTCTCTGCTACTTGTTCGATTGCTTGCTCCACAGAAAACCTATCTTTCATAAGAAATATCCTGTCACTGTCGATTTCTGTTTGTACAACCAGCATATATGAGTCCTGGACCCACAACTCAATGAAGGAACACAATATCGTATCGATACCTAGAATACTGTCAAAAACACATAGAAATTGTTTTTAGGGTGTAGAAAACATTAACTAGAGATTCCTTATTCATCTTGCTTGAGGTATAAACTATGGCGTATGAACATAAGGGATATGTATTGCATAAAAGAGATGTAGAACTAAAAGGCGGAAGAACACAAACAATCTATTATTTCTGTAAAGCAGGGAACAAACCCAAGAGCGGGGAACCTTGTGATAAACCAGACAAATATACTGTTGGTGTAAACAAGAGAACAGGTCTTCCATACTTGAAGAAAAAATAAAATTCATCTCTTTCTCTTTTTTTTAAATATCAATCTCATTTTAATTTTTCTCTGTGGAAGTATGGTATTGATAAGTAAAAAGAAATCTCATGGTTTACTCACAGGCCTCTACTGCGTAGTATCTTCGCCCATCTGGTTTTCCATAAAATATCCACACTGGCTTGTAAAATTCCTGTGGTTCTGGTTCTATGTACGAGTAATATCCTAATGATATATTGTAGATTTCGAAAGGTTCTATTCTAAAATGTTGTCCAAGAACCTTTCCATCCAAGAGTTTTTCATAGGCCTCCTCAGGACCTGTAATATTTACTTCTCCGAATTGTGATAAATTCCTCCATCTTTTGAAACAAAAAACAACCTCGTTGTTCTTTGCAATTTCAACCCAAAGTGTATCCGCAGGTCCAACAACTGGCAGACCATTGATTTCTCGCCCGTAAGATACAGAAACCGACGTAGGGGTTTCCTTTACTACCTTGCCTTCGGAAGAAGAGGCAGTTTTCATAACACGCATCTCGACATATTCAAGAACAGAATCTTCAGGAAGCAAATCATTAAATTCCAAGTATCCCTATGCAATTAATACTGCCTCTTCTTCAGTAGGGGGATTTTCAGATCCAAATCCGTATTGTACAGGAGTACCAAATTCATGCTCATTTCCACCTGTAACCCTATAGTACGGCAGAGTCAATGGATAATCTGGGAAATCAGTTTTTAATGAAAAGTCACCTAACCCAAAATTGCCTATATACCAATTCGTTAGCAGAGCAATTGTTAATAGAGTTATCAGCAACAAAATCAATGCTTTGAAACGTTTCCTCGTTATTTTCTCCTCCCTTCAAATCAGTAATTCATAACCCTCATTTTCAACTATCATGATGGTCATTCAATACTTACACTTCTTTGTAGAATGCAGTTTAGATTTAGACATCCTTTCATGAAGTTCTTTTATTCTTTTTTCTACATGTCTTGAATAAGCATCTTGCATTTTCTCCTCTCCAACCTACAATTTCATTTATCTCTCAATTTTCAAATATGGAATATGTTAGATAACTCATCAATTCTAACACTTTCAATCAACAGCTTCATCAGAACCTTCTATGTCATCCAACAGAAGCCACACCTTACCGTCTTGTGTTATAGTAACAGGCTCTTTGACATCCTCATCCTTAATACAAGAACAAATTATCCCATCAGTTACACAATATGCTTCGTTTTTAATCCAATCAATGGTAACTATGCAATCACATTTTTTGCAGTAGAAACTTTTTGTAACCGGTTCTATATAACAACCATCCATCAGCTTGTTCAAAAGCATATGTTTCTTTAATCTGTCTTTCTCATCAATTTCAATTTTTTTCTCCATACTATTCACTCCCTTCAAATCTATAATTTCATAATCACTATTCTTTTTTCTTCTCTTTATGTGATTTTCTTGTATGGCGAGGTACAATTTTTTTATCTTCTTTTGACGAACTTCTTCTCAACCTTTGTAAAAACCCTTTCTTTTTTGCCATACTTTTCCCCCCTTAAACTTACAATTTCATAACAATCTTTTCAAACTATCAAAAGATGGTTATTCACGTTACCATTTTCTACTTTTTTCAATCCAAGCGTTATCTACAGCATCTCGAAATTCTACTGGCAGTTCAGATGTTCCGTCATGAAAAATACCATCTTCATCCCTCCACCATATTCGCCTATTCATAGTTTTACAAGTGTTCCTATTAGTTATTTCAGCCCAAATCTCTGTTTTAATATTGCCCTTTTCATTCTTTTTTAATAACCTTTTGATGTTAACATCATGCTCAGACATTTTCTCCCCATTTCACAATTTCAAAGCCTTTATTCTAACTTAAATGTTCCGATTGCTTTTTATTTGATACATTCGTGCCGTATAAATTCAGCTATGCAAGAATATATTTATACTAGTAATTACAAATATAATATTGAGTGGGGAGTTATTTTTCAACTATTACGCCATACTTCCTCCAAAACGGACATAGTGTAATAGCATCCCATCCTCTCCACTCACTTTTCAGAGGGGTTCTCTGAAGTGATTTGGGAATGTTTCTCAAATAAAATATCTTCCTGTAAATTTAGTTTTCTTCTTTTCTTATGTATTTCATCTATTTCTTTTACAATAGATTTATAGTTCATTTTTGTCTCCTTGGTTTTATTGCAACTATTGTGTCTAAACTCAGATACACTGAGCGAGGATTGGATTCAATTACTACTAACCGCTCATCATAGTCTATATTTGTGAGCATACCAAAGATGGTATGTGCTCTTTCTTCACCTGGCTCACGGACTACAATCTTACAGTATTTACCTATCAACCTGTCCATAGTACTTCTTACCATATCTACAACCGTGATATCATTTAGCACTATTACTATATAACACCATCGTGTCAAAACGTCAATATGAAAAATTGCTGGACTAAGATTGAGAAAAGAAAAGCTAGGTCTAATTATTTATTTTTTTCAAAGTTCCTTGATTGTAAATAATTTTATCACTAGTCCAAAAACCATGATGTAGCTTATCAATATGAAAACCACAGGAACTGCGAAATCAGTAATAAATACTAAAATTATTGATAGCGTACTAAGAGCAAATATCGAACCTACAATTAGTCGAAGTTTCATTAGTGTATCCATTTTTATGATGGACATCAGTTCCTGTGATTTTTTTTCTTTTTTCTTTTCCATGTTTTACCTTAGTTTAATTATTTATTTAGCAGTATAAAAACCTTTAGATTGAGAGTGAAACAACATAGAGTTATGTATTAGACTTTGGCATTACTCATCACTCAACCCAGCTATCAGAAATAAAAGTGTAATTCCAATTGCGATGAGTTTTTTTATTCATTGTCATTCCTCTTTCAATTCAAATGTAAGTTTATCAACTTTATCAAAATGATCAATATCAGAATCATCTAATCTTTTTGAAAATAGTCTTTCATAATTCTCTGGAATATTTTTTATTGATATATTATATGAATCAAGAAAAATGTCGTTTTGATCATAAAAATTCATTTTAATTTTAAGATTTGCTTTGTATCCTGCAATATTCCTAACTTTTCCTTCGATTCTATATTCATCTACACTCTCGTTATAGATGAAATCATCAGCAATTTTCTTTTCGATATGAACCATTTGTACCAAATTATCTCCTTTGTCAACTTCCTCATTACGACATTTCCAAGATTCAACAGAATATGACACAAGTTCAAACTTATCACCATCAGATACCTGGTCTTCATTATTTTGTGTGCAACCACTCAACCCAACTATCAGAAACACAAGTGTTATTCCAATTACAATAAGATGTTTTTTCAATTTTGTAGCCTACCTTAATCTCCAATTTAATAACTTCTATTGATTTATAACCTCTTTTCTACCTTCCTTTCATGGGGGTAATCTTTCTAATTTCATAATGATCTGGGTGCGGGCCAACATTGCCACTATTGCAATTCGGACATCGACTTATCTCTTCAGCAGTCCATTCAAAACGACAATGATTACACAACATAAGCATTCTTATTTGCCCTCAGGGCTTTAGGATAATAACAAATGCCTTAAAAACTTGTTTTTTCCATAGGGCATAGGAGCATAGGAAAAAATGGTATCTAAAATACTTCTGGATTAAACACAGCATATACCCGGTAATGGTCACTCTGGCTTTTGGCCATATCATCCATCACACTAATACTCAGGAAGGTACCCCTCCTCCCATCATTGAATATTTTAAGCATTTCAATTATGTCATGACACTATGTAAAATTAGTTAAAACTAAAAATTAATATAGGTGCCATAGTTACGAGGACATATGGAAAAGAAAACTGCATTTCCAGAAATACCATCTGAAATGATAGGCGGGCTCGATCAGCAGAATAATTTGGGTGATAGATCGTCGGTTATATCAGAGTTACTGGATAAACAGCTACAACGAAATGTCGATGACCTAGGTGTTTCTACAGATTTAACTAATATGATGGGGGATACTGGGGATTTTTTGGGTAGTTCTGGAGAACTCAATCTGATCAACAGCAAAGGTTCTTCACTTGGTAATTTTGACATAAACACTCCAGATAGATTTGAGCATATCGTCGAAAAAATCGGTGAAATTTCTATGGATCATATTGTACGGGCGAGGTCCCGAAACTGGCGGTAATTTCTGTTTTGCAATAAACTCTTTTTTATAAAAAAATAATTAAACACATACTGCATACAATGTTTGAGGAGATAGGAATGGTTAAAAAGATTATGGTAGTGGATGACAATCCGGATATAATTCTTTCCATCAAAAGTGGATTGGAAGTTGTTGCGAGTGATTATGAAATCATAGGTGCAGAAAGTGGCGAAAAATGTCTTGAACTTTTAGAATCGCAGACTCCTGATCTCATATTGTTGGACATCATGATGCCAGAAATGAGTGGTTGGGAAACTTTCGACAAATTGAAGGGAAGTGCATTGTGGGGAAAAATACCTGTAGTTTTTCTAACTGCAAGAACAGATAGAGTTGCTAAGAATGCTGGCGGTTTTTTGGGTGATGATTATATTGAAAAGCCTTTTGAAATCGCGGAATTAAAGAGAAGGATCGATGAGATTACCAATAGGTAAAAAACATCGGTCCAATAAATTTATTTTTTAAACTTGGATCCTGCGTTTCAAGTATAAAAGTAAGATTTTAGGAAGGATCATGATCAGTGGATCATATTACTAACATCTGTAAAGTAGTTAAATGATGCTAAAACCAGTTTTGGATTTATTCTTCTAAATATGTAATTCACTCTTATGAATGTTTTGCCAATTATATCCCATTTGATAAATTTCTGGTTTATTATGTGTGGATATTTTTTGGGATATCCTCTGGCTATACATCTTCCTGCTACATCGCCGCTCATGAGAGCACGGTAAATCCCTTGTCCCGTAAATGGAAACGTTCCAACACCTGCATCTCCAACAAATAAAATATTATTATGCATTAACGGTCGTTGCAGGCCGACTGGTATCAGTCCACCGGCTACATAATTTACCTTACCTTCAATTTTTCGTCCTTCTTTGAATTCTTCTAACATATTCTTCAAATTATAACCAAAATTTCCACTAAAACCGATCCCTAGGTTAATCTCTTTTTTCTTTGGGTCGCGTGGGAATATCCAATAGTAACCTAAGTTACCCATGTAAATAACTTTCAACGTATCAGAAACAAAACAGTTTGAATCCTCTAGAGTCTGCTGATAAGTAACGCCGTTGATCCCCTTGCTCATTCCTAGCTCTCTTTTAACGGTACTGGGGCATCCCGATGCATCAACAATGAATTTGCCATCGAGGTAATTTATTGTTTTTATCTTATTATTTGTTTGAATTGTAACGCCTAGTTTTTCTGCTTTTCTAGCGAGTTGACATATAAACTCTGGTTTGTTGAGTATATATCCAACGCCAGGTTCTACATGATAAACACGTTTTTTACTACCAATAATTGCCTCGCCTTTGATAATTTCATTAAAATAACTCTTTTTTTCTGGTCTCCATCTTTTCCATTCAGATTCAACCGAATGCGCCTCACCGCATCGTCTCCCTTCGTGGTTATATCCAATTTTTTTATGTTTCTCGTGAACTATAACCTTTATTGATTTGTCATGCTCTTTGAGTGAAATTGCAGTGCTTAGACCACTGATGCTGCCACCAACAATATCAACTTTTATATTACCACCATAAGTGTTTACTATCTATAAAGAGAATTGAAGTTAATAATAATTGCTTTTTTGGATACTGTCCCACAGTTTTCTCATTACTAGTGTCGTTCTTACGGTTAAAAGGTGTTCAAAAGCAATTTTTATAATAAAGCTATTAAGCGAATATCTTATCTGCCCGATAGGTAGTGTTTGTAATGAAAATAATAACAAAAAACGAGAATATTATGTATTTATTTTTCGATACGGAAACAACAGGACTTCCGATAAACTGGAAAGCACCAGTTCAGAATGTTAATAATTGGCCAAGAATGGTTCAAATTGCATGGTTACTGTATGATGCAAATAGAAATAGAATTGATGAAAAGGAGTTTATTATTAAACCAGAAGGATTTTCAATTCCGGATGACGCCACACGAGTACATGGGATATCCACAGAATGCGCAATGGATAAGGGACAAGATTTAGATTTTGTTTTAAAATTATTTGCCGAACAAATTGAAACTGCAGGTATGTTGGTAGCTCACAATATGAGTTTTGATGAAAAAATTGTTGGAGCAGAATTCATTCGGAAAAACATTCCAAATAAACTATTTCAAACAAATAGAATTTGTACAATGAAAGAATCTACGGGTTATTGCCGAATACCTGGACATTACGGATATAAATGGCCAAAACTTTCAGAACTACATATTGAATTATTTGGAGAAGATTTTGAAGAAGCCCACAATGCTGCTGTTGATATTAATGCTACGGCAAAATGTTTTTGGAAAATGAAGGAATTAGAAATTATCTGATCGACACGTACGTACAGACGTTATATGAACTGATTTTTGGCGGTAACTCTAAAATATAACTACCCTTAGCAAAACCTGCTCCAGTATGGCCGAGAGGCCCGACAGGAAATAAGCATGTTAACAGGAGAAAAATAAGTTAAAATATTTTAATTATCTATACTTTTTCATTGATTATCTGTTTTGTTGTTGCCAAAAATTGTTTTGCAAATTCATATACAAATTCCGCTTCTTCCCTGTCAATTAATATGCCCCCGTATTGAATGTTATGTCTTGAAATTCTAATCTTATTGAATGTGTTTAATAACTCAATGACCTCATGATTGTTTTTGTAAAACTCTTTTAAAGCTAAAATAACACAGATGTGACTTCGTTCAGTGTGTTCTTTTTTAAATAGTAAAGATCTGGATGAATGAAAAATTGAGTTATATGACGCTATTTCAGACATTTCAAGTTCTTCAATTTCAACATTTTTCTTAGAAGATGATAGGAATCTTTCAGCGATCTCTAAGGATTTCTTCACCCGCTCTGGAGCAGATTTGTCTTTCCTTATCATTCCTTCTAATAAACAATCTTTAAAGTTCATAGTTCAACTCCTTTTATAAGAACGTGATTTCTAACGATGCTTTTTACAAAATGATCCCCATCTTTTTTCATTTTCTCCCATTTTATAATTGGGATAACATTGAGTTGAAATTCTTTTCCAGTTATTTCCATGATTTTTACAATAATATCTCTTTTTACGTGTTGTTCTTCGCCAATAATTAATATATCAATATCACTTTTTTCATCATAATTGCCAGAGGCATAACTTCCATAAATTGCGATAGATGCACATTCTTCTGCTATATTTTCAATACTCATTTCTGCAAGTAGATTTAAAAAATATGCCCGTTTCATTTCTCTTACTCTGAAATTATCATTATTAGTTGTAAAAATATGCATGTTTCCTTTTATTTCCCGTTTAATTATCCCTTCTTTTTCAAAAAGATCGCAGTAGATTTTTACACTTCTAGGGCTAATTTGAAGCTTCTTTGCCAGTTCTTTTAGATATGTATGTTCTGTTGGATATCTAAGAAAATATTCTAATATTTTAAATCCTACAAATTTTCTGAAAGTAATAAGCATATTGAAGTAAACTATCGTTTAATATATTAAACTATCGTTTAATTGAGTAAACGACTAAGATTTATAAAAAGAAAAGCATTCCTTTTCTCGTAACGAAAAATCTGCAATCATGATGTCACCTGTTCATAATCATCTAAAATATTTAAATCATATTTTTTATCTAAATATTCTAATGCAGGTCTGTATAAATAAATATTTTTTTGACAGAATTTTGATATCTTTTTCAATGGGGTAACAAAATCCCCATCTTTATTTTCAATAGTAAATTTTTCTTTAGGATATAACACATATGTTAAACCAAATAAAGTTTTATTTTTTCCTTCAAAGACATATTCTGCATCATTTTGCCTAAAAAACTTTTCCCAATAACTAATATCCTCTTTTAAAATGTTTAAATGAATGGGTTTAAATCCTTTAGTAAAGTCTGTCCAGCAATAACCATCAGTCCAAATACTAACAGCAGTACTATTTGTAAAAGCATATTTTTTTTCAGATTTTTTTAAAACCGCTCCTGTCTCTAAATTTTCTTTAACAATTTTTTTTACAAAATCTTTGGGTTGTACTACTTTGTATCTGCCACGTTTTACACGTATCATAAAACCTAATTTTATTAAATCATGAATACTTTTTGCTGGTTGCGGGCTTGGAAAAATCATTCTGAAATCATCTATAGTAAATATTTTATTTTCAAACGTAGTATATAACCAGCCATACATCTTTGTATATCTATTAATAATTACCATTATGGTAATTAATGCTATTAATATTTTTCGGTAAAATACCTATTATTTTATTGAAAATCAGTAAATGACTCTCAAAAATATTAGAATAAAAAGGTTGTAGTGGGCCCGGCAGGATTTGAACCTGCGACCATCTGGTTATGAGCCAGACGCTCCACCAGACTAAGCTACGAGCCCCTATAAAGCGTAGGGTCGTAATATAATTTCTACTACTTAAAATTTAGAGGTTAAAAATAACGCATTCAGCCATATTGGTAAGTTTTTCAAGGGGAAATCTTTAGAATCTAATTTTAACTAACAACGGACTATCATTTTTTATAAAAATGTTTACTTATTCTTTATTTTCCCCTTCTAGTAGTTTCCAGAAGGATTGTATCTCCTTATTAAATTCGGTTTTCAGAAATTCAAAATAATGATCATCATCAGATAATGTATCATATTTATTATCTTCAAGTTCAGTGTTAACTACATTTTTCAATTTTTTATCTTTCATTCCCATCACCTAGATCAATATTGCCATGATATCATTTATCAATGTTAGCATATATACTTATCGTGTAAAAATGTCAAAATGACAAAACACCTATTGTTCATTAGTAAAGTTCATTAATGGGTGGTGGTTAGATATTGAAGTATAAAATGGTGGAGTTATCAACACTAGCAAAATACCCATTCTTGAAGGCATCTAAAACCTATGTCAAAGATAATGCACTATCTGTTGAGGAACTGTTAGATGATCCATTATATGAGCGTGCACGCATAATTGGCGTAGAGCGGCTTGATAATGCATTCAAAGACAGGGATGTAGGAAACAGAATCCTGGCGACTGAGTATGACTGTGTCATGGAGCTACTTTCATACCCAATAGCCAGAATGGTGGCAGTATGCATTGATGACGTATATTTCAAAAGACGGTATGCACTTGGTGAAGCTGTTCATGTTTATAAGAATTTGATCGGTGAATCAGTTCACTTTCTACTTGATATCTCAAAGGAATTTAACTTAAATGTAAAACACATGGAAGATACAAATAAACTCAGCATATATTTCACCGAGTATCTTCGTAACGCCCCTACAAGATACAAGGAATGGAAGATGATAAACCGGGAGATGAAGGCTGGCTATATTCATATAGCTCATAGGGATCTTGCAAGATTGATTCAAGAGGCGTTAAGATCTAGAATTAACAACGAACTTGACGCTAGAAAATGTAATCGGGTCATATCTGATACGTTCTCATCAGATATCAATAGAATCAAAAACAAGGTAATGATGCACCGTAAAAAGATGGAAGCAGCACCAGTTGGTAAGTTGGATATTGAAAAATTACCTCCATGTATGAAGGAAATATTGGCAGCTATTCAATCTGGAGAAAACGTTCCGCATATGGGGCGATTTGCTCTTGTAGCCTTTTTAAACTCACTTCGACTGAGTACAAACGACATACTTAAACTATTTAGCAGTGCGCCGGATTTCGAGGAGGAAAAGACCAGATATCAAGTGGAACACATAACTGGTAGCACTTCATCAACGGCATATACACCACCAGGTTGTGACAAGATGCGTACCTATGGTATATGCCCAGCAGACAAGATGGATGAGTTATGTAAAAGGAAGCGACATCCTTTGAGTTACTATAAGGCTAAATGGAATAAAAACAGTAAAAAGGAAAAGTGAATGCAAATGAAACATTTTGTGACATTTGAAGGAATCGATGGGTCAGGCAAATCCACAATACTAAAACTTGTTTACGAACAATTGAAATCTCAAGGATATGATGTTGTTTCAACTTATGAACCTACAGATACATGGATTGGTAAACGGGTTCAAAAGTGCATAGAGACCAACACAGATCCATTTGTAACAGTTTTTACATTTATGGCTGATCGTATAGAGCATGGGAAACAGATTCAACAGTGGATAGATGATGGTAAAATCGTTCTCTGCGATCGATATGTGGAATCTACATATGCGTATCAAGGTGTACAACTACAAGATATGGTGAAAGATTCGGTGCGATGGTTGAAAGAACTATCTAAAGATCGTATTCCTATTCCTGACAGGACATTTGTCTTTGTCATAGATCCTAAGAAGGCCCTTGATCGTATTCAAAACAGGGATAATTTGATTCCTTTTGAACGATTGGCATTTCTTAAAAAAGTACATGAGAACTATCTTGAATTGTCAGTTGGAGGGAGATTTTGTAAACTTGATGCTACAAAAACTAGAGGGGAGCTTGTGAGAATATGTTGCGGAGATATAATCTCCTAACTATTTTTGTTAATTGTGAGAATGGGGAAACGGTAAGAGGGTGAGGAATGGTGGATGGAAAAAATATTTTTCCCCAGTTCTCTAAATATATGCTCTGTTTATAAGTATATAACTCTTATTATATAATTGACACCTTAATTTATTAGAGTGCTAAACAATTTTTTAATGAAGCAAATGCGGACAATCCATATTGGTATCAATGCCACTACCGTAATTTGTTAATGAGATGGATATAACAATGCTACAGATGTTGCAGAATGATGTTTTTAGCAATGTTTAAATAACAAATAAGCATATTTATAATTAGGAGAGAAGGGCATGCAAAATAAATCTATATTTTTGAATGTAGGTGGCGAAGTCAAATTCAGTAAGGAATTTGTAGAGTCTTTGTCAAAGATTTTCTTCGATGAGTGACATATCTTAAGGGGAAATAAAAATGTTGGAGCCATGTTCCGATGAAGAGAAGAAATATATCGAATATTTGGTAAAGAAATATTCGTTTAGATTGGGCACTAAGGAGGATAACTACAGGGTTTATAGATAAATAGGTGCTATGGAATGGCAGCAAATATGTGTGGAAGGAAATAAGTATGAGAAATTCATCTTGTACTTTTTCTATTGTACTAAAATCATATTTGTAAAATTACATTTTATTGTACAATTGTTTCCAGTTTTAAACGGGGGAACATTAGTTCATACAAATTCTTTCAATTTTTTCAAGTTAGGATTTTGAATGCCGCATTTTTTAATTGGAAAGATTTTCTCGATTAAAATTAAGTCACTAATGTATCTATGATATATTTCATTTAAAGCCTCACTGAATTTCTTCGCTTGCCTAATATTTTCAGCTGTGAATGAAAGTGTCCAATCATATTGACCATGAAGATAACTGCTAGATTCAATCTTTATACCCAATTCATCAACTTTCTTTTCTAGCTTCCTTGAGATAATTATATCTGCCGCTTCTTCAACTGGTATATTTGTTTTTTTAACTAGTATAAAATATTCTGTTAGTTCAAGTTTTTCATTATCTACTACTGTTCCATATCCCCAAATTGTTTTATTTTCTTCAAGTCTGTTCATGAGTCTCCATACTTTTTGACGTGAAAAACCGCATTTTTCAGCAATGCTGTCTGCACTTCCCCTCGAGTTCTTCTGAAGTTCAGCAAGAATCTTTTTTTCATCCTCTTTAATCTGTTTAATGCTGCTTTTGGCCATATGATACTACCCACTTTCAGTTTTATATTGGATGGTTGTAATCATATATTACTTTTTATCTTTTTTAACTTCTATGATACACATATTTATTTAAAAAATGATGTGCATTTTCTAAAATTGTTGCAAAAATCATATTTTTTCATTTCTAATAATACTTTTGATCCATGCCATCATAACCGATCTTTTCTGTTATTCACGTGATAGACTTTCTACTATTGTGAATTTTATATTTACCCTTGGAGCAATAATGGTGATGCAATCCAAACTTTTGCAATATCTCAAAATGCGAAAGGTTGGTTATTTCGTCTCATTTAAAAAAGATACAATTCTTCCTAGATTGGGGTGTATAGGTTCGGACGAAGATATATAACATCCAGCTACGGTATTTGCAAATAACAATCGTTCGTCATCACTAAAACCCAGCAATTCTGCAAATAAATTCCCAGCATTCCATGTGTCTCCAGCTCCAGTTACTCGATATATTCTAGAAAGCTGGATAGTTGGTATTACAGTATATTTTCCACTTATGGTGCATGCGAAAGATGCAGTGTGCAAGTCTACACGTGCATGTATTTTTTTCTTAAAAGAAATTGCAGCGTTTATAATATCTTCATCATTATTTGGTGTAATGGATCCACTATAATGTAGAAGTTCATTCTCATTTAACCCTAGCATATCCAAATTTCCATTGCTTAGTACATTTTTTGTTAATTCTGGGATGTCCTGTTTTCTATGTGATGGATCTCCTGCGTCAAAAAATGTTTTTATATTCTGTTTCTTAGCAAAGTCAAAAACATCCTTTGCAAGTTCCGTCCCCCTTTCGTTGAGAGTCCAGTTTACTACGCATGCAATATCTGAATTTGAAACTGTTTGAAGATCGTTTTCATCTAGATTTTCAAAGGTAAAATCTGAAACGGATCCAGTATCTCCAACCAAAACGTTAATGTGCTTCTCACCAAATTCCATTGCAGTCGTAATGGCGAGCCTCCCATCTGTTTTGACACCACTTAAATCTACACCTGATTTTCCTAAAAAGAATTGCAGGAGATGTAGACCAAAATCATCTGTTCTACAGATTAAATGAGATTTAATACCAAGTCTGGCAAGGGCCAGGGCAGTGTTTGCCGCATTGCCGCCATGATGAATCTTTTGTGGAATGCCCGGAACGTTGCCTCCTCCTTGATTACATATATCCTGAATTTTAGAAAATTCCTCTTCAAAACTATTCATAGTTAAAAAATGATCAACAAAAAAATCAGGCATTATTACAACATTAAAATTTGCCAATTTTGCCGTATCTATATGGTTAAGTTTTTCCAGCAACCTTGTTTTCAAATTATCATTCATCTTTATCTCTCCTTAATGCATGCCACTGTTATTTCCGGTCATTCTTTTAATTCTAAACCATATGTAAGTTATCTATATTTTGCTATTTTACGATTTACGGGATAAATGATACAGATTTCAAAAATATAAATGTGCATATTCTGATGTTTGCTCATGAAATAAGCCGGTTGTTTTATTAATAATGAAAAGCATTCCTCCTTAGCATGGTGGATGGGATGGAAAGAGATAATACATTAGTACATTCTAGAAATATTGAAGGATATGATATGAAAATTGCTCATTTCTCTTGGGAATTTCCTCCTGTGATTTGGGGTGGACTTGGGACATTTGCAACAGAGATTACTCAAAAACAAGTCTCTTTAGGTAATGAAGTCACTGTCTTTGCTATAAATGATAAAAATAAACTTAGCACATCAGATATGTGGAATGGTGTAGAGGTATATCGGCCAAAAACCCTTGATCTTACATCCAGTTTTTATCTGTTTTCAAATCACGATCTTCGCTCTTGGGGTGCTCATTTCAATTTTTTTGCAGATGTCCTAAGCTATAACATGATGTCAGCTTTACAACTCGTCGACGTGCTTGTAAGAAAAAATGGAAGAAGCTACGATATTATCGATGGACATGACTGGCTTGGAGTGATGGGGGGAATAATTGCAAAAAAAGAATTGAATATTCCTTTAGTATTTCATGTTCATTCAACTGAAATTGGCAGATCTGGTGGTGAAGGTTCTCGTACAATCAAAGATATTGAATTTGAAGGAGGTCAAATTGCTGATTGTGTCATTACTGTATCTCACTCCATGAAAGATGAACTGAAAAGTCTTGGCTTTCCAGAATATAAAATACGAGTTTGTTGGAATGGTATCGACCCGAATAAGTATGATCCTCAAAAGATATCACATGATGAAAAAATCCAACTTCGAAGACGATATGGTGTAGCCGATCACGAGCATCTTCTCTTTTTCATAGGTCGCTTGGTAACTATAAAAGGAGTTGAAAATCTCATTAAGGCAATGCCAAGTGTCTTGGGGGATTTCCCAGATACTAAACTTGTAATGCTGGGCATTGGAGATTTGGAAAAAGATCTTCGGTTATTGATAGATCATCTTGGGCTTAATGACCGGGTTATGATGAGAACAGAATTTGTTAGTGAACAGGAACGCATCCTTCACTATGCAGCTGCTGATTCTGTTGTGTTACCATCACTTTACGAGCCATTTGGCATAGTGTGTACTGAGGCAATGTCGATGGCAAAACCAGTTGTTGTTGGTGCTAAGGGAACAAGTGGAATGCGAGAACAGGTAATTGCAAGTGGTGAAAAACAATGCGGCATACATATGAATCCTTATGAGCCAGAAGACATAGCATGGGGTATCAAACAGGTTTTGGAATCCAAGGAAAAAGGTATTCAGATGGGCAAGAATGCACGTGAACGAGTAATTGAACAATTTAGTTGGGATATTATCACAAATAGGACCTTAGAAATTTATAGAGAATTTGTTAAATAATGAACAGGTTGCAAACATAACAATCACTTGTTTTGTAGTATTTTGATATTACTGCTGTTTTTCAAAAAATATGGGATATACAATGGTTTACTAACTTGTGGTGGGTTCATACGTTTGAATCCTTTCTCTTTGAGAAATACACTATGTCTGAATGTTTCTTGTATCCAAGTTTTTCAAAAACTTGCAAGGACCTTATATTCCACTCCTCAACCAAACAAGCTATTATGTCAATTCCAAGTTCAGAAAATCTATCTTCTAACTCGGCAATTAGTTTTTTTGCAATATCTTGCCTTTGAAGTTCAGGAGCTACTGCAAGTCTATTTATCCAACCTTTTCGTCCATCATGTGTCCCGAAAACTGAACCTACTATTTTTCCATTTATTTCGGCAACCAAAAAGATATCCTTTCCATGTTTAAGTTCGTATTCAATTTTATCTCGTTTATCTCGGCCTTTTGGTTTGAATGGAAGTTGCGCATCATTCCAAAGTGTTATAAGTGCATCATAGTCCTTGATACTAAATTCTCTAATTATCATTATGTCTCACAATAAATCAACTTGTTTTTAAAAGATTGGATGTAGCTCATATCTAAAGCCACGGCACATTATAAGCTCAGACATTATTGTTCACCTCGCCATTTGAATAACATCATTGGTTTGTTAAGATAAAATCTTTTATCAACAGGCAAATAACTCACGATTCAATTCTTTTTTTCTAGTATACATCCAAAACCGACTGGTATTACAAGAATAATTAGATATGTAAGACCAATGTCCATTATGTAATCAACAAGGGGCATATGCATGCTACTCTCTGGTATAAACATGAAGAGGTCAATGACAATGCTAATAGTAAACCATACTATTCCAACAATGAATCCTTCTTTCATAAATTCTTTATCAACTCTTTTAAAGAAAAGAATTGAAAAAGTGACCACTGTAATTGTTAGCACTACTGGCATAATTGATTCAAACAATGGCCGATTAGAATCCTTCAATGGAAAAACGACGAAAGATACTAGAAATGGTATCAACCAGATTAGAATTCCAAAACCTATTATCCATTTGACATATTTTTTCATTTTTACCACCTAATCAACTTAGTATAAGTTCGAATAACCGACGTTCTACATATGTTTTTTTGCTTGAATTTGGAATTGCAGATATGTGATAATTTTATAATAAGTAACTCTTATAATTGTTATAAAATTGATGAATGAAAGAGGTGAATGAAAAATACCAACAATGGCACATTTTAATATCCCTGCAGAAGATATGGGGCAAGCAAAGAGATTCGGGACACTCAAGTATCCTTTTGTCTGGTACAATGCTTGCTACTTGGCAGAAGTGCTGACTGGATTTGAGTCTTTGAAAAATTATGAACTTGTCAAAGAGTTGATTGAATGAATAGAAAGACAGGTGATATAATTGACTGAGGAAAAAAATTTAATTGCATACTGCGACCTGTGTGATAATTTGCACGGTCCATTTAATAAAGGAGGTGTAGTAAAATGAGTGAACACCCGATTAAACAATATCCAACTATTGGTTGCTGTGGTCTTGATTGTGGATTATGCCCAAGATACTATACGGTTGGCAGTTCAAGGTGCCCAGGCTGTTGCGGTCCTGATTTTTTCAATAAGCATCCATCTTGTTCGTTTATTACTTGTTGTGTGAAGAAAGAGGGTCTTGAAGTTTGTGCAGAATGTAATGAGTTTCCATGTTCAAAATTTGAGGGATTGACAAAGGGTGGCGAAGTGTATGACTCTTTTCTAACCTATGGAAAAGTTGTATCTAATTTGGATTTTATTAGAGAACATGGCGTAGAAAAATTTATAGAATCGCAGAAAAAACGCATTGAATTACTTGAGATAATGCTAAAGCGTTTTGATGATGGACGGTCAAAAAGTTTTTACTGTATTGCTACAACTTTGCTTTCGATCGAAGATTTAGAAAAATCATTAGAAAACAGTGAACAAAAAATAAGAGAAGATAAGATTGGAATGAAAGATATCAAAACTACGTCTAAAATTCTCAAAGGATTTTTAAATAAAGTTGCTGATGGAGATGGAATTGAATTAAAATTAAGAAAGAAGGTGAAAAACCAATGACTGGAGATGGAAATTTAATTGCTTATTGTGGCCTTTATTGCGACGATTGTTTCGGTTATAAAGGAAAGGTTGCTGATTTAGCAAGGGATCTAAGAAAAGAATTAAGGCAGGCAAAGTTTGAAGAAGCCGTTAAAGGGATTCCGTTTAAAGAATTCCAGCATTACAATGAATGTTATGAAGTTCTAGGGGCAATGGTCAGATTAAGATGCAAGAGTGCATGCAGAGGCGGTGGTGGTAATCCGTTTTGTAAAATAAGGAAATGTTGCCAGACGAAGGGTGTTGAGGGTTGCTGGGAGTGTGGTGACTTTGAAACGTGCGGAAAACTAGATTCTTTGAAGGTGAATCACGGTGATGCACATATAAAGAATTTAAGAAAAATTAAGAAACAAGGAACTGATGAGTTTCTTAAAGGTAAAAAATGTTGGTATTCTAAGATAAAATAAAGTTAACATCAATGTTAGTTCATTACCAATCAATCAGCTAGAATTATCTCCCCAATTTTCGTAGTTAGCTGGATTTCCAGGAACCCATTCTGGTGGAATTCGGTAGGCCCTATAAAGATAATTCTTCACATCCGGGGTTACAAAATCCCAAACAATTTCATTATCTGGGGTAATCTCAAATACACGTCCAGATAAACCCTCTATAACCAAAGTATTTCCGTTTGGAAGACGTTGAGTCGAACAAAGAGTGGTACTAAAGAATCTGTGAAACTCTCCATTGCGTGGAAAAGGGTATAATCCTTTTTTATGTGAGTATTCGTATACAATTTCAAGTGTTATTGGATCAAATTCCAAGATTCTGGAATAAAATCTAAATTGATTTGGAAGACCAAATAATCCATATCCTGCAATTCCTCCATTATCAAATAAAAGGATATTACCTGCACCAGGGAGACCATCAGGGATTATATGGGCATGATGTAGTCCTATCATCTGACCTAATTTACGCCCTTCCTCAGTGTTTTTTGAAAAATCCGGTCCAACACGCCAAATTATCTCCCCTGTTTCACGACTTATTATTGCGATAAAATTGGCGTGACGTGAACTAATAATAATATTTTCAGGATTAAATCGCTCGTCACCCTCATAATACCATCTATTTTTACCCAAGAGTGACATAGAGTTGATATGTATCCAATCGCCTGGCAGACATCCAAGAATTATTCCTGGACCTCCTGGGTTAAGCCAAATACCATTTCTAGCTTTAGAATCAAAACCCATTTCATCAATATGGTCGGAGGCATGCCATTCAAAACCAGTAAATGTCCCATTCCAATACACTTCATAGATTACATCATCAATAATTGTCTTCCTACTAACATTTGGGTTATACGTTGTATTATGTGCTAGAATCAATGTTTTACCGCATGGAACAAAATCTTGGCCAGGGGCATAGTATCCTACGGGATTTCCTTCCCTTTGGAAATCATGATGTTCTCTTGCCATAAGTGTTTCGGTACCATCATCATCCCAACCAGAGAAATCCCATTCAACATTTCCATCCCAATCTAGCTGAGTCAAATTAGTACTATCCCACAATTCATAATATTCACCGGTTGCCGATATTACTGATCCTCCGGGAAGCATTTTTGCCGGATCCGGGATTGTAAACCATTTATTAACCTGATTTCCATCCATATCTATCAATAAAGCGTGATGACCATCACCTAAAAGCATAAACGGTACAACGCTACAGAGTGTATATCCTTCGCAACAACCATCTTTATAGGTAATAACACCTGTTTGATTATTTGAATCATATAATGGCTCTATACTTATATTCTCAATATTTTGTAATTTTTTAATACTGGCCATCGATATTGTTGTCATGCCAGTTAGTAAAAACAGTACTGTGATTCCGATTGTCAGTATTTTTTTATTCATATTATTGTGCCTATTCATTATTTCTTGTAAAATAAATATAGTATGTTAGAATATTTCTATTTTGGGGTGTAGTCCAAAAAAAATCAATTTTCCAACTCCATTAAAGACTATCATTTAAACCTGTTGCACATCATGTCTAATCTATCATATATCTTTTGAAATGTGGAATTATTTTCTTCTTTTAACATATGTGCAATTCCCTTGCTCAGCTCCCAAACTGCCAGTTGATGTTTCCTTTTTGACTTGTGTACATGATGTGGACCAACATCAAGTTCATCATATGGTAAAAATGACTGGGGGTTACCATTTTTCGTTGTATTTTCTAGATGTGATCTTACTTGAAGCAAAAATAAATGCAATTGAATAAAATCGTCTTTTTGCAATTCTTTCCTTCCTCCTCTATCTTTTTAATTGAATTATGGTACTTGGAACGTAACTAAGGGGATAAGTTTGCTGCTTATAATTCTAGCAGATGTTTTAGCAAAGGGAACATATGTGAATGGCTATCTAATAAACGAAAGAATGGTGTGTTGATTACTTTATTCTTTGGCATGGCGATTGGTAAAGGATCTGACCATTCGCTTTCTTCACCATGCTCATCTTTAGCTTTTACTTTGATTTGGTATGTTCCTTTAACATCCCATATGTGTGACATGCTAATTGTTTGCTCTGTATTATATGGGCCTGTCCATTCGCTATTTGTTCCATCATCCCAATCAAATATGTAATAGATTTGGTCGCCATCGGAATCCGTTGTCGATGCCGAGTATGAATATGAGGTGCCAATTTTACAAAATGTTGCTCCAGTTGGCGCATCTGGTTTTTCTGGTGGATTGTTATCAATGGCCACAATAACAACTTTTTTTGCGGATGAAAAAGTACTCTGAGCTCCATACATATCCTCAGCTTTCACCTTTACATTGTAGGTACCAGAAGTATTCCATGAATGAGAGATATTTGCAGTTGCCCCAGAGGGATAAAACTCTGTTGTCCATTCATCAACTGTGTTGTTCCCATTCCAGTCCCATCCATATCTGATATCATCACCATCTGGATCAGTTGTATTTGTAGAATATGAGTACGGCGTCCAAGTCAGACCTACTGTGGAACCAGAAGGAGAATGTGGGGTATATGGTGGATTACTAAGATGGCATGCATATGTTTTAAAGCACCAGTCTTTAATTGCGAAATCTTCAGTTGACCATGTGCCGTTTGTATAAAGCCAAGATTCTCCATCAGTATAACTGTCAAAATTATGGTTATCGTACCCCCACCATAGGTAAACCATGCCTGTGCCCCAAGGTGTAAATACAATGTAATACGTTTGACTAATGTTGACCAATATATCTTCAAAATCAAACTCAATCCAATCTTTGTCTGTTGGAATTTCTTCGGGAGACAAAGAGATTGAAGTAATATCTGGTTCATCTAACGAACTACGAATTGAAATCGATAGGTTGTCGGTAGGAGTCCCAATTTTACCCACCAATAATTCGATTCTTGTCAGCATATTTTCTGATGGTTTGAATGATTGTGCCAGAAGATCTGGTGGACCTACTGCAATTCCCTTATTCCATATTATTTGAAATTGATCAAGAAATTCATCTGGATATGGTACATTGTGAATTTTCCCCTTATTTGTTTGGATAACATCATTAATATTTCCAAAGTCTGCATTTTTTATGTCACCAATCTTATCTATTCTTTGACCCATACATGGAATTATGCTGGTTACAATGAATAATATTGCAATTCCAAATGCCAGTTCTTTCTGTAGCAAATTATTATTCGTTTTGTGTCCCTCTCAAATATTATATTTACAAAATAGTATATATTACTAAATTATAAATTTTTGGGAAAACAATGAAACATTTGTAATATTACATTTAACTTTAATATTGGATGGCAAAGTTATTGAGAAACCCCAAACAACGGGACATCAATCTAAGTGAGTTTCCTGAAGTAAAATTAATGGAGTATCCTGTGTGTCTGAGCGCGTTGAATGGTTGTATGATCCCATTGCAGAGACTACACTTAGTTTCTCCTGTTTAAATTTTTGAAAAAATGCCAGAAATCAGCTCTTTTGATTTGACGCGTCCGAAGAGGCATCGTGTAACCAAACGGTTCTTTGTGGGAATGGAATTGTTATGTTCTCCTCTTTAAAACGAGAATCAATTTCGGTACGAACATCGCTAAGAACTTTCCACTGATTCAATACTTGATCAATCCATAGGTATACAAGGAAGTTAAGGCCTGAATCTCCAAAACCTGCGAAACGAACCTCTGGTTCATATTTGGGTTTATCAACAACATTTGGGTGGTTTTTGGCAGCATTATAAAGTATTTCTTTGACTTTTTTCAAATCAGATCCATATGCAACACCCACTTCGACTTTTTTCCGGATTTTTTTATCTGGTTTGACAATGTTAACTATTTTCTGGTTTGCAATAGCATTATTTGGTAAAATAATGAGTTCATGATCAAGGATACTATAGAGTTTCGTCGATCTCATACCAACGTTTTCCACACGGCAGTACTCCCCTGTCTCAAGATAAATAATATCACCTATTTTAAATGGGCCATCAAGAAGAAGATGAATGCCACTGAAAAAATTTGAAAGAGTGTCTTGTGCAGCAAATGCAATAACAAGTCCCATAACCCCTGCCCCAGCAAGTAATGTTGTAACCTCAACTCCAATTGTACTTAATGCAAAAATAAGCCCACCGATAATGATAACAGTTATACCAATCTTGTGAAACACTGGTTGTAAGACCGCTCCAAATATTGTTGATTTTCCTCCCTTCTTTTTTGTAATTTCCTCAAGTACTGCATCAAAAATACGATAGATCATATAGATTCCAACAATAGAAAAAATCAACATAGATATCTGATCAATTGTTGCACGAAAACCTAGGTTGATATTAAGTAGGAAAATAGATTGAATAGTACCAAATAGGGCAATTATAAAAATTATAGGTAAATACATGATATTAATCAATTTATCGTCAAGTAATGTTTCTGTTTTTTTTGCAATTTCAATCAATATTTTTTTTATGAAAAAATAAACAATAAATGCAATAAATATCCATAAAGCAACATTTAGAGCAAATGTCACAAATGGTGTGTTGAATGGACTCGGCAACGGATTCTGAAATAAACCAAGAATAGAATTTTCTTCTCCAAATGGAGTAACACCTACAATATGAACAGTTACTTGTTTTGTAAAAACAATTGTATCTGAGGTATTCAGCGGCCGGAATGTAAATGTAACAATAGCATCTCTAGTTTCTTTCTCCGGATATAGTGGAATCGTTACTTTTAATCCTATGATTCTATATGGTTCAACATCATCAAGTACAAAATGTGATGGAGATACTTGTTGATCCCAATTTTCAAAACCCTGGACAGATACTGTTACAGCATAATTAATCGTTGAATTCTTATATACTGTCCAGTTAAAAACATCTGTTTCTCCTATTGAAATGTTTTTTACATAGGTATCATCTTCACCAATGATTGGTTCAGGGATACTCGCTTGGGTCAATGTAGAAAAGATGATAAGAATGCAGAAAATGGTTGGAAATATCCATGTTGAAGTAGATCTGGGTTTTTTATCCTTCATTGAATAGGTGAACAATGTTTTTGCTACATAAAGTTAACTTATACAACTTCATCAACTGTTAGTTTTTATGATTTTGTTTCTTTATTCATCTTTAGCATATATTTCCCTTAATGGGATGTAGAACACAAGAACTGCAACAAACAACCACAATAGAAGTCCTAGGAGTATTGGGGGGAACTATTGATGGAGAGGAGAGTTCGGGCAGAACTGTGATGATTCCTACATCAATTATCTTTGAAAAAGAAGTGATAAATTATACAGAGCGCCTAAAGATTATTAGTTTAATAATATTGTATCATCCAATACTTCTCAATGATTCATCTCTATTTTTGCAATAAAAAGAGGCACAACCTCTGGATTGTTCTATCTATGTTTGTGTTTTTAGATGGTAATGTATTGTTGCATTGTAATCTCCCGCGTGCTGCCCGAGTGGTATATTGCATTTGTACTCCACATTATTCGTTGTCTTGCTTGTATCATTGCTTTCTGCACTCTCGTATGTCGAAGAGGAACCATACAGATAAAGCGGTCCACTACCCGTGTAATTACTAGATGTAGCCAGATTTCCTCCTCGCACCCATATGCTTTCATTGGATATGGTATAGACGGGGTTATTTTTATTGACTAGATCATCTACAAGGGTCGATAGAGAATAGTTACCGTTTGATCGTGTATTAATGGTTATATTACTGTCCGCTGTTGCATTCTGACCTGGATTTCCAGTGATTGTTGGCCATCCTGCACTTACAATCTCTGTATATGAGTACACCCCAAACTCGTCAATTATCCACACTGTGCTTGGCCCTGAGGTACTTTCTCCACTGTCAGTAACTGATATATTGAAATTCCAGGACCAAACATCGTTGGTAGTATTGGTTGTATTGTCCCAGCTGCCATCGCCTGGAGCATACTTGAACTGATATCCTGGTATGAACGAAAATGTTAGGTTATGACATTCAGTATGTGCAGGACTGCCTGCTGGATCAGATACGGCTGTTTCGGTCATGGTTCCCTTGGTTACCTCATCATCAGGCCATAACATGACATAGTTTGCAGTTCCAGTGGTATTCTCATATTGGAGGTACATGTTTATGTTTCCACCAGCTGTTTGATTGTATGTACTGCCCTCGCCACCTCCATCATGCCAGGATGTGATATTTATATACTCTATATCATCCCAACCCTGATCACTACTAATATTAACGATGAATCTGTATTCAGTGCTGTTATTTACATCAATCTGAGCGTTCCGTTTAGAAACCCATGTTCCTGATTGGTTATACTGGAAATCATACCAGTTGATCCTAGGTTGTAGTTGTAATACGGTTACGTTTAAGGTGGTTTCGTT
>RCNB010000547.1_pt1 | contig 24739 bp, 23 predicted proteins | sample 2041321 | NCBI WGS metagenome assembly RCNB01 (sample SAMN09708232, study PRJNA481090) | Marine sediment metagenome, whole genome shotgun sequencing project. | reverse complement strand
TTACAAACACAAAAACACAAAAACTAAATGTCACTAAATAAAAAAGGAGGCGCTATTGGCTTAATTACCACTACACGCCAAATATTTGTGAGCGTTGGGGTGGCTTTTAACGTCGTGTTGGAAAATTATTTATTCAATTTTGGGTCAAATGACTATCCAAGCATGGCCGAAGCGTTGAGACTAACAAAGAATGACCCAGCCTTATCAAGAATAGAGCAGCGAAGATTGGTGTTTTTTATTGGAGACCCTGCCATGAAATTGGCTATACCTAAACCTAACATTAGGTTAACCAAAATAAATGATATTAGCATTACGGATAGTGTAGACGTACTAGAGGCTTTGAGTCTTGCAAAGCTTGAAGGGGAAGTTGTGGATGAATTTGGGAATGTGTTGAATAATTATAATGGTGTTTTAACAGCTACCATTTATGATAAGGAGATTGACAGACAAACACTTGCTAATGATGGCACAAGGAATAATGGTCAGTTAGTAAAGTTAGATTTTAAAACCTTGGGAGCAACTATTTTTAGAGGTCAGGCAAGTATTCAAAACGGATTGTTTTCGTTTGATTTTGTGGTTCCGAGGGATATTGGTATTCCAGTCGGCAACGGGAAAGTTAGTTTTTATGCAAAAACAGATTCTCCTCTAGATGATCAGGCAGGCTCTAATTTTGATATTCAAATAGGAGGGATTAATGATAATGCGGCTGAGGATAATATTGGCCCTACAATTTCTTTGTTTATGAATGATGAAAATTTTGTTTCAGGAGGAATTACTAATGAATCGCCAACCCTACTTGCCAAACTGCAGGATGATAATGGTTTGAATACAGCGAGTGGTATTGGGCACGATATTGTAGCTGTTTTAGATGGAGATGAGACAAATCCTTTTAAATTAAATGATTATTATCAAACAGAAATTGATGATTATCAAAGAGGTAAGGTAACGTATCCGTTTAGGGATTTAGAGCCTGGACTGCATACATTAAGCTTAAAAGCATGGGATGTTTATAACAATTCATCGACTTCTGAAGTACAATTTGTGGTTTATGACGAAAATGAATCACTTGTTATCGATAATGTGTTGAATTATCCAAATCCTTTTGTTAATTACACAGAATTTTGGTTCAATCACAATAGTTCTGATGTTTTAGACGTTTCAGTACAAGTATTCACGGTTTCAGGGAAATTAGTGAGAACCATAAATGGCCAAACAACTGGTGGTAGTAAGGTAACTAGCTCACTATCTAAAGATATTGTTTGGGATGGTAGGGATGATTTTGGAGACCGAATAGGAAAAGGAGTGTATGTTTACAAATTAACAGTGCGCTCAAATCAGTTAAATAAACAAGTAGAAAAAATACAGAAACTGGTTATATTATAAATAAATTATATTTGCAAAATGAATTAATGCTAAATAAAAAAACATATTAAAGCAACCAATAACAGGATATTAAACGTAATTAGAATAATGTAACTTACAAATAACCCATTATTTTACTTATAAAGATTACCAGGAATGGTAAAAAAACTATAAACACCAACACATGAAAAACTACATCTTAGCCCTAATTTCAATAGGTTTTTTCGTAAAAGTCAATGCACAAACAGTAACAGAAGTAATACCCTATGCTGGAGACAGTAGAGTAATTACAACTGGAGTCCCGTTTTTATTAATTGCTTCAGATGCGAGAGCAGCCGGTATGGGAGATATGGGAGTTGCAACTTCTGCGGATGCTTATTCTCAACAATGGAACCCATCAAAATATGCCTTTTCGCTTGCAAAATCTGGATTAGGTATTAGTTATACACCGTATTTAAGTAAATTAGTTAACGATATTTCAATTGGATCTGTAACGTATTTTAATCGTCTTAACGAGGGAAGTGCTTTTTCAGGTAGCTTTAAATATTTTAGTCTTGGTGAGATTGAACTTGTAGACGGTCCAAATGATACACCTAGAATTGCAAAGCCAAATGAATTAACAGTAGATTTATCGTATTCATTGAGATTGGCAGAGCAATTCTCTATGGGCGTATCACTGCGTTATTTACGCTCAGATCTTAAAATCTTAGGAGTAGATTTAAACCCTGCACCAGCAAGTACGGTTGGTGTTGATATTTCTGGTTATTATCAAAGTGAAGAGAATGCGTATGATAACTATAATGGAAGATGGAGAGCAGGATTTGCTATTCAAAATTTAGGTCCAAAAATTAAATATGACGATGCAGGTAGAGAGAATTTCTTGCCAACAAATTTAAGATTGGGAGGTGGGTTTGATTTTATTTTTGATGAGTATAATAAACTTTCCGTAACAGCAGAAATAACAAAGTTGCTTGTGCCAACTCCTCCAATTTTAGGAAGACAAATTGAATATAATGATGTTAACGGTGATGGACAATATATCGAAGATGATGATGGTTCGTTAGTTAGCGAAGTAGACGATGTGATAATTGATGGTAAATCTACAGATGTGAGTTTTATTTCTGGTGTATTTCAATCTTTTAGCGATGCACCTGGAGGGTTTAGTGAAGAGTTAAAGGAATTTACTTGGGCTTTAGGTGCTGAATATCAGTATCAAGATTCTTTTGCTTTTAGAGCGGGATTCTTTAATGAAGCAGAAGAAAAAGGAGCAAGAAAATTCTTTGCCCTAGGAGCTGGTTTTAAATATACTACAATCAATGTTGATTTATCATATTTGTTTTCTGCATCAAAAGTGCAAAGTCCATTAGAGAATACGTTGCGTTTTTCTTTGACCTTTAATTTTGGAGCTGGAGAGTATAACGAATACTAGAATAACTTCTTAATATTAAATATTTAAAAAAAACTATTGTACTTTACAATAGTTTTTTTGTCTAAAGTAGTTACCTATGAAGGAAGTGAAAATTGAATCCCTTTTTTATGTCTATGAAAATATAGATGACCTTTCGGAAGATATAAAATTCCTAATGAACGAAGCTGTCAAAGCTAGGGAAATGGCATATGCGCCATATTCTAATTTTAGCGTTGGTACAGCCTTACTTTTGGATAATGGTGAAATAATAATTGGGAGTAACCAAGAAAATGCCTCATATCCTTCAGGACTTTGTGCTGAGCGAACAGCTATTTATTATAAAGGTGCTAAGTATCCTGATGCCAAAATCTTAAAAATGGCAATCATTGCTGGATCCAAAAACAAACCAACAACAACGCCAATACCTCCCTGCGGGGCATGCAGACAGGCCATTGCAGAATATGAAGTGAATCAAGAATCACCAATAGAGATTTATTTTATGGGAGAAACGGGCAAAGTTGTTAAATCAAATTCACTAGCCAATTTATTACCATTGGTGTTTGATAAATCTGTACTTTAACGTTTGAGTGATTAAGAAAAAAGATATCACTAAATTTTTTAGTATTCACAGTTTCTTCATTACTAACTAAAGTGTTACTTTTGTAATTCGCTTAATTAAAATCTAAATTAGTCGATGCAAAAAATCACTAAAGAAACGTATATAAAATGGTATGAAGATATGCTGTTTTGGAGAAAGTTTGAAGACAAACTTGCAGCAGTATATATTCAACAAAAAGTAAGAGGATTTCTTCACTTGTACAATGGTCAAGAGGCTGTACTGGCGGGTGCTTTACACGTCATGGATTTGTCTAAGGATAAAATGATAACGGCATACCGAAATCATGTTCAACCAATTGGTATGGGTGTTGATCCAAAGCGAATTATGGCTGAGCTATATGGCAAGGCTACAGGAACATCTCAAGGACTTGGAGGTTCAATGCATATTTTTTCCAAAGAAAAAGGATTTTTTGGAGGTCATGGTATTGTAGGTGGCCAAATCCCTTTAGGAGCTGGAATGGCATTTGGAGATAAGTATCACGAAACCGGGGCGGTAACAATATGTTGTTTTGGTGATGGTGCTGCAAGACAAGGATCGTTGCATGAAACATTTAATTTAGCAATGTTATGGAATTTACCTGTTGTTTTTGTTTGTGAAAACAATGGTTATGCCATGGGTACATCTGTTGAGCGTACAGCAAACCATTCAGAAATATGGAAACTTGGATTGGGTTATGAAATGCCATCTGGTCCAGTTGATGGTATGAACCCTGTAAAAGTTGCTGAAGCTTTTGATGAGGCAATAGGAAGAGCGAGGCGAGGTGATGGCCCTACGTTTTTAGAGCTTAAAACGTATCGTTATAGAGGGCATTCGATGAGTGATGCCCAGCATTACAGAACTAAGGATGAAGTCCAAGAATATAAAAAAATTGACCCGATCACACAAGTGAAAGACGTTATACTTGAAAATAAATACGCTACAGAAGAGGATTTAAAAGTCATTGACAAACGTGTTAAAGAAGGAGTTTTAGAGTGTGAAAAATTTGCCGAGGAGTCACCTTATCCAGAATTAAATGTGATGTATGATGCAGTTTACGAACAAGAAGATTATCCATTTTTACAACATAAATTATAAGCTATGGCCGAGATTATAAATATGCCACGTTTAAGCGATACCATGGAAGAGGGTACGGTTGTGGCGTGGTTGAAAAAGGTTGGTGATAAGATAGAAGAAGGGGATATTCTTGCAGAAATTGAAACGGATAAAGCAACCATGGAGTTTGAGTCTTTTCATGAAGGCACTTTGCTACATATTGGAGTTCAAGAAGGAGAAACAACCAAAGTGGATGAACTTTTAGCCATAATAGGTGATGCTGGGGAAGACGTTTCGGCACTTCTCAGCAATAAAAAGGAGACTAAAAAAGAGGAACCAAAAGAAGAAACTTTGTCCGAAGTTGCAACAAATGAATCAGCTGCTGTTGACATGCCAGAAGGAGTAACTGTAGTAACGATGCCAAGATTAAGTGATACCATGGAAGAAGGTACGGTTGCAACCTGGCTAAAAAGAGTCGGTGAAACTGTTGATGAAGGAGATATTCTTGCAGAGATTGAAACAGATAAGGCCACAATGGAGTTTGAATCATTCCAAGAAGGGACATTATTATATGTTGGTCTAAATGAAGGTGAAACAGCAAAAGTTGATGCTTTACTTGCAATTATTGGACCAGCTGGGACAGATGTTTCAGCTATTGCTAGTAATTTTATGGCACCTTCAGATGAAGGAAAAGAAACTCCAAAAGTTGAAGATTCGAAACCTGAAACTACAAAAAAGAGTAATCAGTCAGTACAAAAAGTTGATGTGACACCAACGATATCCTCAAACGGTAGATTGCATGCATCTCCATTGGCTAAAAAAATGGCCAATGAAAAAGGCATAAACCTATCGCAAGTTCAAGGTTCTGGTGAAAATGGTAGAATCATAAAAAGAGATATTGATAATTATACACCAGCAGCTGCTTCATCTGCAACTGTTGCTAAGTTTGTGGCTTCTGGACAAGAAGATTTTGATGAGATTAAGCACTCGCAAATGCGCAAAGTTATTGCGAAGCGTTTAGGAGAATCAAAATTTACTGCACCTCATTATTACTTGGCAGTTGAGTTTGATATGGATAATGCTATTGCATTCCGTCAACAATTTAACTCGGTTCCAGATACAAAAATTTCTTATAATGATATGATTGTTAAAGCATGCGCTTTAGCTTTGCGTCAACATCCGCAAGTTAATTCGCAATGGTTTGATGACAGAATGCGATTGAACAATCACGTGCATATTGGTGTAGCCGTGGCTGTTGAAGATGGTTTGGTGGTTCCAGTAGTACGCTTTGCTAATGAGCAAAGTTTACAGCAAATCGGAGTTGCCGTAAAAGATTATGCTGGAAGAGCCAGAAATAAAAAACTAACACCTCAAGAAATGGAAGGTAGTACATTTACTATTTCTAATTTAGGGATGTTTGGTATAGAAAGTTTTACATCCATAATTAATCAACCTAATTCTGCTATTCTTTCCGTTGGAAATATTATACAAAAACCAGTCGTTAAAGAAGGCCAAATTGTAGTAGGTAACACTATGAAACTAACGTTGGCATGTGATCATAGAACGGTTGATGGAGCAACAGGCTCATTGTTTTTAAAAACCTTACAAGGTTATATTGAAAACCCTGTAACCATGTTGGTTTAAGAAAAAATAGAATTTATCATAAGCAAAAAACCATCACATATTATGATGGCTTTTTGCTTAAATAACATATAGCATTATTTATCGCTGGCTGTAGTAGGGTCAATTATAGTTGCAACCATGGCAACGGAGTTTGCAGGAAACCCTCCTTGTTTTGCATGTTCTCTCACTAATTCTTCATTGCTTGCCATATATACACAGTATATCTTATCACCAGTAACATAGCTATGTAGCCATTCAATATCTGAGCCCATTTTGTCTAGAACACCACAAGATACTTGTGAAATACCTTTTAAATCTTCAGCTGTTAAATCTCCCGCACCTGGAATTTCACGTTCTATCACGTACATGTTTTTGTTCGCTTGTGAAGCATCAGCTCTAAGCATGTCTGCCGTGTTTTTTTCATTTGTGCAATTTGTTGCTGTAAGCGCAATTGCCAATACAATTACTGTTTTTAGTGTTTTCATTCGATTTATATTTTGGTTAATTAAAATGGATATGATGAGATATCTTATCTGGGAGTAAAATTATTGGAAAGTAAAACCAACCAATTACACATACGGTTCAAATAATGAGAATTTTGAACCATGACATAAATGAGAAAGATGAGTGATTAATTAATATGTTGCTGTATATATTTGGAAGGAAGGACTCCGTAAGTTTCAAAAAAGCATTTTGAAAAGTATGCAGGACTGTTAAAACCAGAAGCAAAGGCGATTTCAGAAATATTACCTTTTTGGTAATAAAGAAGCTTTAAAGCACGCTGCAATCTAAATTCTCGAATAAAATTATTCGGCGTTTTTTGTGTTAAAGCTTTAAGTTTTCTGTTAAGTTGTGATTTACTCAATCCCATTTGCGTGCTAAACTCGGTTACATTAAAAGAGGGTTCCTCCCAATTGCTTTCAACAAAAACCATCAATTTTTTTAAGAACTGTTCTTCATCTAGTGATAAGGTTCTAATATGTTCTTTATTTATAAAAGAATTGTGATTTACACTTTCATAGAGCTGTTTTACCTCATTAGAAATTACAATTTGACCATCTACAATTTCACAAAAACAAGTAGCTAGATTTATGGCCTCCTCAAATAATTTTTCTTTGTCAGTTACAGGTAATCCAGAACTAAGACCAATTTTAAGTTTTCGGTAAGATTGGTTAAAGTTTGGCGTAATGTATTTTATTTTTGCTTGAAGTTTTAAGGCACAGAAAATGGCATCAGTTACTGAATTGAATGAAATGAGATAGCTATTGCTCCTTAAAAGAACGATAGTCCCACTAAATTTTTCTATTAATTTATTGGTACTGTTATGAAATTTTTGATAAAATAAATCGAACTGTTTATCTTCAATTCTATCAATATACTTGCTGGTTTCAATAACCATTAAAATTCTAAATGCAGAATCTGTAACAAGGTTTGTTTTAGAATCGATATTGTCATCCTGATCTTGAATTCTTCCTAAGAAAGATTTTACTAAATTGCCATTGACCTCAATAATTTCATGAGGTATTAAACCATGTGCTTGCTTGTGCAGTTTAGCAACGGCTTCTTTATTTGGGGCGTCAATTAGACAGAAAGCATTGCCACGTTCTTCATCTACCCAATAGGTCATAGCTTTACAATTATATTCGCATTGTATTTCCAAATCCTGAAGATGTGCAGCAGCGGCATCATTAATTGTGACACCTGGGATGTCGTGACGATCCATGTAAATTGGCATTGTGGAATAATTTTATACAATTTAATGATTTTTAGGGAATTATGCTAACAAAGAATGTGCCTTATCATTACGATACATATATATCACAAAGTATGTATAAAAAGGGCATAAGGCTTTAAGATTTTTTTATCTTTAAACTCAATAAAATATATCAATGAAAAAGTTATTTATATTGGCACTTGCTATTTTAGTATTCAATTGCAAATCTTCTGTAAAAAATAATGCTAAACCCACTTCAGAAACAATTACTATTACAAGCAATCAAGTGAAAGACATTGTTTCCTTTTTGGCATCGGATGAGACACAAGGAAGAAAAACAGGAAGTGAGGGCATAGAAAAATCAGCGACTTATATTGAGTCAAAATTTCAAGAATTTGGAGTTAAACCCTATTTTGAAACCTACCGTGATAATTTTAAGATAGATAGCATTGATGCATATAACGTAGTTGGATTTCTAGAGGGAAATGATGAAAAATTAAAAGAGGAGGTCATTATTCTAGGAGCGCATTATGATCATATTGGTTCAGGGAAAGAAATTTTTAAGTATAAAGGAAGACTCTTTGAAAATGATTCTATTGGAAATGGTGCTAATGATAATGCTGCAGGAACAAGTGCAGTAATGGCAATGGCAAAATACTTTGCAGCTAAAAACAATAATAAGCGTAGCATTATGTTCGTTTTGTTTTCAGCTGAAGAATGGGGTTTATTGGGATCAAAACATTTAGCTAAAAAACTCAAAAATCAAAACTTGGATCTGTATACTATGGTAAATTTTGAAATGATAGGAGTGCCCTTAAAAGATAGAGATTATGAAGCGTTTGTGTCTGGATATGATTTATCTAATATGGCAAGCAAAATGAACGAATACGTTGGGAGTAACCTTATCGGTTTTTCAGAAATAGCAAAAAAGTACCATTTATTTAAAGCCTCTGATAATTATGCGTTCTATAAAGAATTTAAATTACCGTGTCAAAGCATTTCGTCATGTGACCTAACAAATTTTGATTATTACCATCATGTCGATGACGAAATTGATAAATTGGATTATGAATTCATGGCTAATTTGATTAATAAAATAATTCCGGCTGTTGAAAAGATGGCTAATACACCAACAAAAGAGATTGTAATGTATGAGGAGTAAAAATGTAATTATAACGGGAACAAGTAGAGGTATTGGTTTTGAGTTGGTTCACTTATTTGCCAATCAGGGTTATAAGGTATTGGCTTTGTCTAGAAATGCACTACCCGTAAACAATTTACACTTTGACAATATTACGTCTTTTGCATTTGATTTGTGCAACCAAGAGGATTATAAAAAAGTGAAGACCTTTGTTGAACGAGAATGGAAACATGTTGATATTTTGATTAACAACGCCGGTACTTTACTTCATAAACCGTTTTTAGAAACTTCAATGACAGATTTTGAGAATGTTTACAAAACAAACGTTTTTGGAGTGGCAGAAATGACCAGAACTATAATCCCTTTTATGGGAAAAGATGCTCATGTTGTGAGTGTTAGTTCTATGGGTGGCATTCAAGGTAGTACGAAATTTCCTGGTTTGGCAGCATATAGTTCAAGTAAGGGAGCTGTAATTACATTAACAGAACTATTAGCTGAAGAGTACAAAGAAACAGGTCCAAGTTTTAATGTTTTGGCTTTGGGCGCAGTGCAGACGGAAATGTTAGAGGCAGCTTTTCCTGATTATAAAGCACCAACAACAGCTTTAGAAATGGCACAATATATTTTTGATTTTTCTATTAATGGGAACAAATACTATAATGGTAAAGTTTTGCAAGTATCTAATTCAACGCCTTAAAACAAATCAACTTTTATTAATTTGCTCATAGAGTGCTTCTCCAATTTTTTCAATAACTCCAACAACTAATGCATTGCCCATAAAAAATGCTCTTTTGGTATCTGTGATGCCCTCTAATTTAGTGTGATTGTCGGGGAACATATTTAAGCGTTCCAATTCAATTGGGGTTAATCGTCTTAATCCTCTATCCGAATTTATAACATGCTTAAAACGAGAAGCAGATTTGCCTCCTTCGCCAGTAATAATAGTTCGTGAAGCATTATCAAGAGCATCTGGGAATATCATGCCGCCTTCGCTGTAATTGTATTCAAAACCTTCTTTTGTTCTTCGGACTTCCTTCTTTGAACCTTTTAGGTATTTCCATTTTGGCAAGTCGTTTTGGTCAACAAAAAAATCGTTTACAACTTCACCGTTTTGCAATATATCACCTAAAACAATTTTTTTTCCACCGTAAGATGGTTTTGTATTTGTTATATGTATTTTGCCATTAATCATTACACCTGAATTTAAAAATGGGGAAAGTTTTCCTTCTTTATTAAATTCATTAGTAATATTAACTAAATCACCTTTAAGCTCAATTTCTCTAGTTTGATTAGATGCTTCATTTTCAACTGGAAAAACTCTTGCAATTGTTCCTTCATGCAAAAGCCAATCTAATGTTTCAGATTTTGAAAGTCTCTTGTAAATAGATGTAGATTTATGATAAGCTAGAAAGAAAACCCGTCGTCGTCGTTGAGGCATACCATATTCTGCAGCATTAATTACTCGCCATTCTACAGCGTAGCCAAGCTCATCCAAACTTTTTAACATCACCGCAAAATCCCGCCCTCTTTGAGTTGCTGGAGATTTTAAAAGGCGGTCTACATTTTCTAAAAATAAATATTTGGGTTTGTTCTTTTTTTCTTTTAAGATTTTATGAATGGACCACCAAAGCACTCCCTTTTTTCCTATCAATCCTTTTGAATTATAAAGAGTAGTTGCTACCGAGTAATCTTGACAAGGGAATCCGCCAACCAAAACATCATAATCTGGAATATTTTTTGGATCTATACTAGCAATATCTTGATTGGAATGATTTTCATTTCCAAAACGAGCTTCGTAAACCATTGATGCATGCTGTATCTTTGTAGAAGGTTCCCATTGGTTGCTCCATACAATATTGTACTTGCCGTATTTTTCAAGCCCAAGCCGAAAACCGCCAACACCGGCAAATAATTCCACTACTTTTAATTTTTTGTGATTTTGGCTCATTCCCGATACGAGATTGTATTAATTTTAGTATTCTTTGTACTTAGATTTTCCTTGCTCAAAACTAATAAAAGAATATTTATAATTAATCTATATTCTAAATCAAATTTTAACTCTTTTGATATTCTGTTTTTCATTAAAGACAGGCAATGAAAATAATAAATAACTTATTTTTGGCATAATGCAAAACTTGCTTCAAGACTACATTCCGTCAAATGCTCTAGCAAACGTTTTAGAGCTTTTAAAACATGATAATTTGTCTGTTAAAATAAAGACAGAACGCAAGACAAGACATGGTGATTATAAACGATTACCAAATGGACAACATCAAATCACAATAAATTCCAACTTAAATGCATACCGATTTTTAATAACGCTAATTCATGAAATAGCCCATTTTGAAGCTTATATGAAATATGGCAGATTTATCAAGCCACACGGGAAAGATTGGAAATACACCTTTCAAAGATTAATGTTGCCATTTATAAATCCTAATATTTTCCCCAATGATTTACTGCCTTTATTAGCAAGACATTTTAAGAATCCGAAAGCGAGTAGTGATACGGACACAGATTTAGCATTGGCCCTAAAGCAATTTGATGCTGAAAATAACAAAACTTTTATTTTTGAGATACCCTTGGGAAGTACTTTTAAATTGTATAACGGGAGAATATTTCAAAAAGGAAATAAGCGTGTGAAACGATTTGAATGTATTGAAGTTAAATCAGGAAAGTTGTATCTTTTCAACCCTAATGCAGAAGTTGAAATGTTAAATTAAATAAATGAATAAAAACTATTATGCCATATTGATGGCTGGAGGCGTTGGTTCAAGATTTTGGCCCGTAAGTACACAAGATTTTCCAAAACAGTTTCATGATATGCTGGGGACTGGAGATACTCTTTTGCAAAAAACATTTAATCGATTGGCAAATATAATTCCAACAGAGAATATATTCATCTTAACCAACGAACGCTATAATGATTTGGTGTTTAATCAACTTCCAGAAGTTACGAAGCGCCAGGTGGTATTGGAGCCTGCAATGCGTAATACGGCACCTTGTATTTTGTATGCATCTTTAAAAATACAGAAAGAAAACCCAGATGCAGTTATGATAGTTGCGCCGAGTGACCATTGGATTGAAGATGAAAAAGCTTTTTCACAAAATGTTAAGCAGGCTTTTGAGTTCTGTGCAGAAAATGATGCCCTAATGACGCTCGGGATTCAACCAGCATTTCCAAATACGGGATACGGATATATTGAATATGATAAAAGTTCTACTGAAACAATAAAACCGGTTAATCAGTTTAGAGAAAAACCTGATTATGAAACTGCAAAAACATTTCTGGAACAAGGTAATTTTCTATGGAATGCGGGCATTTTTATGTGGAGTGTATCTGCGGTCATACGAGCGTTTAAAAATAATCAACCTGAGCTCTATAATTTATTTGAGCATGGAATTGATGTGTATAATACTGATTTTGAAGACGATTTTGTTCGTGATAATTATGAAAAATCAGAAAATATTAGTGTGGATTATGCAATAATGGAAAAGAGCAAAAATGTATATGTAATTCCAGCTACGTTTGATTGGAACGATTTAGGGACTTGGGGGAGTTTGTACGATAAGCTTGAGAAAGATAATAATAATAATGCTGTTGTAAATTCCAGAACTTTAACGGATGATGCATCTGGTAATATGATTCGAACCAAAAATGATAAAATTGTTGTAGTTGATGGTTTGAATGATTATATAATTGTTGATAAAGATGAAGTTTTGCTTATCTTTCCTAAAGCAAAAGAGCAAGATATTAAAAAAGTACTTGAAAGTGTAAAAGATAAGTTTGGAGAGCAATATGGTTAATTATGAGTGAGGAAAGTAAATTCAATTTTTCTGAAGAAGAAGTTAATAATGATCAGGCTGTAGAGCAATCTAAAAAGGCTATAAGAGAAGATGCAAAGGGGCTTTTTGTAAGTATAAAAAAGTTCATGACGGATTTGCTTGATTTTCGACAGGATACAGATCGAGATACTACGGTAGAAGCTATTAAAGGAGATATCCCGTTCAAAGGGGCGACGGCTTGGATTTTAATTTGCTCGATATTTGTGGCATCAGTTGGACTTAATGCCAATTCAACCGCAGTTGTTATTGGTGCCATGTTGATTTCTCCATTAATGGGACCAATATTGGGAATTGGTTTATCGGTTGCTATTAATGATATTGACACCTTAAAAAAATCACTAATTAATTTTGGAGTGATGATTTTGTTGAGTGTGATAACCGCATTTTTATTCTTTAAATTTTTCCCACTTCAAGAGGAATCTTCAGAATTGCTTGCTAGGACTAAACCAGATATTAGGGATGTTTTAATTGCATTTTTTGGAGGATTAGCCTTGATAATCGCTAGGACTAAAAAAGGGACAATAGCCTCAGTAATTTTTGGGGTAGCCATTGCTACAGCGTTAATGCCGCCATTATGTACGGTTGGTTATGGTTTGGCATATGCTTTTGAAGATTTTGAAAAAGGGATGAATTTTGCTATAGGTGCAATGTATTTATTTTCCATTAACACCATTTTTATTGCGTTAGCAACTTTCTTGGTTCTGAAATTATTGCGTTTCCCAATGCTTAAATACGCAAATTCTGCCAAACGTAAACGTATTGCAAGATTTGCTTCATTTTTAGCAATTCTAGCTATGATACCTGCTGCTTTTACATTTATTAATGTGTTGAATGAAAGTAATTTTGATAGGGATGCAAATAAATATATTAAAAATGAATTGACCGCTTTACCACATTCGGAATACATAAAGAAAAATGCATTTTATAAATATTCAAAAGATAGTATATCCTATATTGAGGTAAATACCTTTGGCCTGGACGAAATACCAGAATCTACAATAGCTGTCCTTAAAAGTAGAATGAAATCTGAACAATATAGAGCATTAAGTACTAGTGTGCTTAAATTTAATCAAAACAGATCTAAGAATATTGACAACTTGAAATATATGGAAGAATTACGTTCAAGGGATTCTTTAGATTTGCTATCACAAACTCAAAAAATTAGAATGTTAGAAGAAAGGGTGAGTCAATTAAGTAAATTTGAACGTAATGATATTGATTTCCCAGATTTGACAAATGAGGTGAAAGCCTTTAGTGAAAATGTAGAACAAATTTCTTTTTCAAATGTAATTACATCTAATTTCACTAAAACTGATACTCTCTCAGTCTTTTCGGTCAAGTGGATAGATTCTCTTAGTAATACTGAAAGCAGGGAAAAAGAAAGGGTTAGATTAGAGAAATGGTTAAGATTTAAATTGAATAAACTTGATACTTTAGTAGTTAGGAGAATGAATTAGATTATTCATTCTCTTCAATATACATTTTACGAACTTTTTTGAATAGCTCTGAGGAATAGACAAAATCTGTAACGACTTCATTATCGGTTTTAAATATGGTTTCTCTAGAACCTTCCCAGGCTTTATGACCATCTTTTAAAAATACAATTTTCTCACCAATTTCCATAACAGAGTTCATATCATGAGAGTTGATTACAGTTACAATTTGATATTCGTCCGTAATTTCTTGAATTAAATTGTCTATTACAATTGCGGTTTTTGGATCGAGTCCAGAGTTGGGTTCATCGCAAAATAGATACTTCGGGTTATTTACAATAGCTCGGGCAATGGCCACACGTTTTTGCATACCTCCAGAGGCTTCACTGGGCATTTTATTGTGAGCATCAGATAAATTTACACGGTTTAATACAAAGTCAACGCGATCTTGCATTTCACTTTTACTTTGTTTAGTGAACATACGCAACGGAAACATGACGTTCTCTGCAATAGTCATAGAATCAAATAATGCACTGCCTTGAAATACCATTCCAATATCTGCACGTAAATCACGTTTTTGATTTTCAGAAAGCTGAGAAAATATTTTTCCGTCATAACTTATGGTGCCGTCTTCATATGGAAATAACCCTAATAAACATTTTATAAACACAGTTTTACCAGAGCCACTTTGCCCAATAACCAAGCTTGTTTTTCCTTTTTCAAAAAATGTGCTAATACCTTTTAAAATGTGAGCATCTCCAAACGATTTATGTAAGCCTTTTACCTCTATCATTAGCCTAAAAGCATATCAGTTAAAATATAATTTAATAAAATTATCATAACACTAGTCCAAACAAAAGATGTGGTACTCGCTTTCCCAACTTCTAATGCACCACCTTTCATATAATAGCCATGAAAAGAAGGGATTGTTGCCAGTAAAAAGGCAAAAATAAAGGTTTTAATAAATGCGTAAGTAAGATGAAAACCATCAAAATCTAATTGTATACCAAAGATGTAATCTTCAAGCGTAGTAAAACCACCGTAAACACATGCCGCCATTCCTCCAATAATTCCTAAAAACATAGCAATAGAAATCGCAAAAGGATACAGCAAAAGTGCGATGGTTTTTGGAAATACCAGATAGTTTAACGAATTAATTCCCATAACTTCTAGTGCATCAATTTGTTCTGTCACTCTCATTGTACCAATACTAGATGTTATAAAAGAACCCACTTTACCAGCCATGATAATTGAAATAAATGTAGGAGCAAACTCCAAAATAATAGATTGCCTCGTTGCAAAACCAACTAAATATTTTGGGATTAGAGGATTGTTAATATTTAGTGCAGTTTGAATGGTGACGACACCACCCACAAAAAAAGCAATAAAAGCAACAATACCAAGAGACCCAATAATAAGGTCATCAATATCTTTAAGAATGAGGTCTTTCATAACCGACCATTTGGTTGGTTTACGAAACATTTCCTTTATCATTAAAAAATAAAGTCCAATACTATTTAGGTAATTCATGCGTATTTAAGTTACCGCTAAAGTATAAAAATACTGCTATTATTTAATGATAAATTAAAATAAGAATTATTAAAAACCGTATTTTTGAAAGTATTAATTCATATTTGTAAAATGAGATATTTCCTATTAATCGTTTCGATTGTTTTATGTAGTTATTCGTCTATTGCTCAAAAAGAAAACACTCAAGTTGTTAAACAAAGTAATACTGTTGTTAATTCTAGTACAAAGTTGGTAGTAGGTATAGTTGTGGATCAAATGCGTTACGACTATTTAACACGTTTTTGGAACAAATTTGGAGACAGTGGTTTTAAGAGGTTGGTAAATGAAGGCTATAATTGCAAGAATAATCATTATAATTATGTGCCAACTTATACGGGGCCTGGACATGCTTCAATATATACAGGAACAACACCAAAATACCATGGTATAATTTCAAATAATTGGTATGATAAGGAAATTAAGAAAACGGTGTATTGTGCTGGGGATGGAAATGTTCAATCAGTGGGTACACAAGATGTTGCTGGGCAAATGTCACCTCAAAGGATGAAGACTACAACTTTTGCTGATGAAAACAGGTTGTTTACACAAATGCGTGGTAAAACCATTGGGATTTCAATTAAAGACCGAGGGGCTATTTTACCTGCTGGGCATACTGCAAATGCGGCATATTGGTTTCATGGAAAAAATGAAGGTAGTTGGATTACCAGTACTTATTATATGAATGAATTACCAAAGTGGGTACAGAAGTTTAATAAGAAAAAAACCACTGAAACTTATTTTAAAGAATGGAATACTTTATATGATATTTCGACTTATACAGAAAGTGGTGATGACTTAAACAATTTTGAAGGGGGATTCTATGGAAAAGAAACCGCTACGTTCCCATATGATTTAGCCGTTTTAAAAGACCAGAATAATGGTTTTGATATTTTAAAAGGAACTCCTTATGGAAATAGTATTGTTGCCGATTTTGCCATTGCAGCAATTACAGAAGAGCAATTAGGACAAGATAATATTACTGATGTATTAGCAGTTAGTTTTTCAAGTACAGATTATATTGGACATAATTTTGGAGTAAATTCCAAAGAAATTGAAGATACTTACATACGTTTAGACTTGGAATTAGAGCGTCTGTTAAAAACATTAGATGATAAAGTAGGGATTGGTAATTACACTTTGTTTCTAACCGCTGATCACGGCGCTGTTAATGTACCGACATATTTACAAAGTATAAAAATTCCAGCTGGTTATATTAATTCGTCAAAATCAAAACAAGCACTTAATAATTTTATGTTTAATACATTTAAATCAACGGAATTGATTGAAAGTGTCAGTAATAATCAGATTTTTTTAAATCGTAAAAAAATTAAAGAGCTAAATTTAGAGTTGGATGATGTGCAAGAAGCTATAGTTAATGAAATAATTGATTATGAAAATGTAGATAAGGCATATACCGCAGAAACGATGAATACAGTAGCTTTTACAACAGGTATTGAAGAATTGTTGCAAAACGGGTTTAATCAAAAACGGTCAGGAGACGTTTTATATGTAAATGACCCAGCGGTTATTTCTTATAGTAAAACAGGTTCAACACATGGTTCTGGCTTAAATTATGATACTCATGTGCCATTACTTTTTTTTGGTAACGGAATTAATCAAGGAAGTACGATAACAAAAACTCGAGTCGTAGATATAGCACCAACCATTTCAGCGTTGTTAGGAATAAGTTTTCCTAATGGGGCTACAGGTGAACCTCTTGGATTTGTATTAGAGCAAAACTAGAAATTATTCTTTCATTTCTAAATTGATGTTTTCAATATAATTTAGTAAATCGTCCTTGCCAATACTTTTTGAAGATGAGGTAATAAAATAACTAGGGACTTCTTCCCAAGTTTCAAGTAATTTAGTTTTATAGCCATCAACATAATTGTCAATTGCTTTTGGTTTCAATTTATCAGCTTTTGTAAAAATAATAGAAAAAGGAATGCCATTTTCGCCAAGCCATTGCATAAAATTTAAATCGATAGGTTGAGGTTCATGTCTAATATCAACTAAGACAAATGCGGAAACTAATTGTTCTCTTTTTTCAAAGTACGCTGTTATAAATTTTTGAAATGTTTTTTTTGAAGATTTTGAAACTCTTGCATAACCGTAACCTGGTAAGTCTACCAAGTACCAATTTTTATTTATGATAAAATGATTTATGAGTTGTGTTTTACCAGGTCTTCCAGAAGTTTTTGCTAAATTTTTTCTGCTGGTTAGCATGTTTATTAATGATGATTTACCAACATTACTTCTTCCTATAAAAGCATATTCGGGAATATTATTTTTAGGGCATTTTGCAACATCTTGATTGCTTACCACAAACTCCGCAGACTTTATTTTCATAACAGGAGTTTTACTTTAAAATCCTTTTTCAGTAAGCCACTTTAAAAGAATCGTGTTAAATTCCTCAGGGTGTTCCATCATTGCTGCATGCCCACATTTATCAATCCAAAACAAAGAAGATTCTGGCAATAGTTCATGAAACTCTTCAGCAACATTTGGAGGTGTAACGCTGTCATTTTTACCCCAAATAATGCAAGTTGGTGTAAGCATCTTTGGCAAGTCTTTAGCCATATTATGTCTAATTGCACTTTTGGCAATAGCCAGTGTTTTAATTAGTTTATTTCTGTCGTTTACAGTAGCGTAAACTTCATCAACAATTTCTTTAGTGGCAACTGCAGGGTCGTAAAAAACGTCTTGCGCTTTTTTCTTGATGACCTCATAATCACTTCTTTTTGTATACCCACCACCCATAGCACTCTCGTATAAACCAGAACTACCTGTAATAATCAAAGCTTTTACCTTTTCATGATATAATTTTGTGTGATACAAACCAATATGCCCGCCTAATGAATTTCCTAAAAGTATAACCTGTTCGTAACCCTTAAAATCAATAAAATCTCGAAGATATTTCGCGAAACTTTTAACATTGGTTTTAAGAAGGGGCATCGTGTAAATAGGTAATTCTGGTATAACAACTTTATAGCCATTTTTGCTAAAGTGATTTGTTACGGCATCAAAATTACTTAAACCACCCATTAAGCCATGTAATATGATAATTGGAGTGCCTTCGCCTACTTCTATATAGCTATAATTGCCTTCCTTTTTTAAAGTATGGGTCATGTTTTAGTTGTGGTTTCTTAAAGGCAAATCTACATAAATTTATTTTAAATGAAGACAAGCGCTATAAACAAAAGCCATAATTGAATTGCGCGTAAATTGAGTAAATACCATTTGCATAAATTTTTGAAATCTAGTCTGAAAAGTATTATTAACAAAGAGTTTTAAACAAATTGGGCAAATCAACTTGTAAAATTTCAATTGATTGATTTCTAGATGTATTCATTGAATTATTCTTGTCATTAAACGGGTTATTTTGCTTTTAATAGAAATTTATTAACAAAGTGGATGAAAGTGGTAAATAGTGGAGATATTTTTATTAGATTTGACTCTTATACAATTAAACTTACGATAGGGTTTGAATTCACTAATTGGGACATATGAATGTAAAGTTGATGCAAAGGGCAGGCTCATGATGCCTTCTGCCTTAAAGCGACAACTGACGGCATCTATAACGGAGGGATTTGTTTTGAAACGTGCTGTATTTCAACCATGTCTGGAGCTTTACCCGATGATTGAATGGGAAGTATTAATGCAGAAAGTGAATAAACTAAATAGGTTTAAAAAGAAAAATAATGACTTTATACGGCGTTTTACTGCCGGCGTAAAACTTGTTGAAATGGATGCTTCAGGGCGATTACTCGTTTCAAAAGATTTAGTTGCATTTGCGGGAATTTCCAAAGACATAGTAGTGTCTTCAGTAGGTAACATAATGGAAATTTGGGATAAAACAAACTACGAAAAAGCAATTGACGATGCAGTAGTTGATTTTGCGGATTTGGCAGAAGAGGTAATGGGACAAGATGATGATGACGATGGAATATCATAACCCTGTACTGTTAAAAGAATCTGTTGATGGGTTAGATATTAAAGAAGACGGTGTTTATGTTGACGTCACTTTTGGCGGTGGTGGACATAGTAAAGAAATACTAAGTCGTTTAGGAGAAAAAGGAAAATTAATAGCATTTGATCAAGATCAAGACGCTCTTTTAAATAGAATAATTGATGGCAGGTTTACGCTCATAAATGAAAACTTCAGATACGTCAAACGTTTTCTGAGGTTTCATGGCGTAAAGCAAGTTGATGGAGTTTTGGCAGATTTTGGGGTGTCATCACATCAATTTGATGTTGCTGAGAGAGGGTTTTCAACCCGTTTTGAAGCCGATTTGGATATGAGGATGAATCAACAAGATACTTCATCGGCATATAATGTGATTAACGATTATGATGAAGGTCAATTGAGAAAAATATTTTACGACTATGGGGAATTAAGGCAATCTCCAGCGTTAGCGAGAACAATTGTGGAAGAACGAAAAAACGAAGCGATTAAAACAAGCGAACAGTTGAAAAAAGTGCTGAAGAAATATCTTCCACCGAGACATGAGAACAAAATTTTGGCTCAAATATATCAGGCCATAAGAATAGAAGTGAATCAGGAGATTGAAGTTTTAAAGGAATTTTTAACACAAACACCAGAATTATTGGGTAAAGGCGGACGTTTAAGTTTTATATCCTACCACTCGCTCGAAGATAGATTAGTAAAAAGATATATAAGAAATGGCATGTTTGAAGGCGAACCTGAAAAAGATGTCTTTGGCAATGTTGAGGTCCCTTTAAAAAGAGTAGGAAAATTGATAGTGCCTTCTCAAGAGGAGATAAGTTTAAATAATAGAGCTAGGAGTGCTAAGCTAAGAATTGCGGAACGATTGTAAAATGGCTAAAAAGAAATTTAATAACATTTTAAAAGGAACTTTTTTAATAAGCGACGATTCGTTTAAAAATTGGCGACTCATAATTTTCTTATCCGTATTAGCAATTATAATGATAGCCAGTTCACATAGTGCAGATAGAAAAGTGCACGAAATAGCTCGACTTACAGAAGATGTTAAAGAGTATCGGTCGGCATTTATAGATGGTCGATCCTTGTTAATGGAACTGAAAATGGAGTCAACAGTAAGAAGAAAGTTGGCAAGCAGGGCAGTGTTACCTTCAATGGTGCCGCCAAAAAAAATTAAAGTCAAATCACAAAATTAGGATTCAGCCTTGGCAGTAGACGAGAAGAACATATTAAACCGATTGTATTTTGTAGCAGGATGTATGTTCATCTTTGCTCTTCTCGTGGTGTATAAATTGGTGGACATTCAGTTTGTTCAAGGGGATGTTTATAGGGATTTGGCTGAAAAAAGAACAATACAAAATGTTGTTATACCAGCAAATAGAGGTAATGTCTATTCTGCAGATGGTAGTCTACTCGCAACCTCAGTTCCAAAGTATGATATTAGAATAGATGCTATAACTCCTTCATTAAAAAACTTTGAAAAGCATCTTAAGGCGCTAAGTGATTCTTTGTCAAAGTTTCATGGGAAGCCTTCCAGTTACTATCGACAAAATATTAGAAAAGCAAGAGCGAATAAAAACAGATATTTTTTACTAGCTAGAAATCTTGGGTATTCAGATTATATCAAATTTAGAAATTTTCCATTGCTTAAAATGGGAGCTTTTAAGGGTGGTTTAATTGTAGAGCAATCAACAAAACGTGAACACCCTATGGGAGCGATTGCTGAGCGAACTATAGGTTATGAAAGATGGGATGATCAAGGCAATGTGACTCGTCCAGGTATTGATGGTGCTTTTGGAGTGAAATATTTAAGAGGAAATGACGGCCGGCGCTTAAAACAAAAAATAGGTAAGGGACAATGGAAACCCATAAGTGATGCCAACGAAGTTGAGCCACAAAACGGATACGATGTTTATACCACAATTGATGTGAATATTCAAGATATAGCGCATCATGCACTTTTAGAGCAGTTAGAAAAGTTTAGTGCTGACCATGGATCCGTAATAGTAATGGAAACTAAAACAGGAGAGATTAGAGCAATCTCAAATCTTGGGCGTACATCTAAAGGCACCTATTATGAGCGTTTAAATTATGCAGTTGGAGAATCTCATGAGCCAGGCTCTACTTTTAAGTTAATGGCAATGGTAGCTGCGCTTGAGGATAAAGTTGTTGATACTAGTGATGTTGTGGATACCGAAAATGGAATACTGTCTTTTTATGGTCGTAAAGTAAGAGATTCAAAACATGGAGGTTATGGTAAGATATCGGCATCTAAAGCCTTTGAAGTGTCCTCAAACACAGGATTGGTTAAACTTATAACTGGAAGTTATAAAAATAAGCCTTCGAAATTTGTTGATAGACTGTACAAAATGGGCTTAAACAAGACTTTAAATTTACCAATTATAGGAGAAGGGAAACCATTTATTCCACATCCAGATGATAAAAAAGAATGGGACGGTCTTGATTTACCTTGGATGTCGTTTGGCTATGGTGTCTCGCTAACACCTTTGCAAACGTTGACTTTTTACAATGCTATTGCAAACGATGGTGAAATGGTAAAACCAAGATTTCTAAGGGAGGTAAAAGAGTTTAGTAAAGTTATTGTGCCTTTTGAAAAGGAAGTAATTAATCCTTCTGTTTGTTCAAAGGAGACCGCTAAGAAAGTACAGCAAATGATGAAGAACGTTGTTGATAAAAAGCATGGTACAGCACATAATATATATTCACCAAGCTTTTCAATGGCAGGCAAAACAGGAACATGTCAAACAGAATACTGGAAAGAGCCAGGGTTATACATTGCGTCTTTTGCAGGATATTTCCCAGCTGAAAACCCAAAATATTCTTGTATTGTGGTCATTCATAAGCCAGATAAAAAAGTAGGTTATTATGGTAATGTGGTTGCCGCTCCAGTATTTAAAAAAATTGCCCAAAAGATATATACAGATACTCCAATTGTGGATACCATTGAGAATTTAGAAGAAAAGTATATGGTTGTTGATGACAGCTATAATTCCTATTTCGAAATCGCCCAAAAATATAAGACCATAATGCCAGATGTTAGAGGCCTTCCTGCTATGGATGCTCTTACTTTATTGGAAAACATGGGAATGAGAGTGAAATTGTCAGGCATAGGAAAAGTTACATCACAGTCGGTGACGAAGGGCACTAAAATATCGAAAAACCAAACAGTAGTATTACAATTATCGTGATTGAATTAAAAAACATATTGTACAAAGTAACACTTAATGCCGTAGTTGGCAGTACAAGTGTTTCTGTAAATAATATTCAATTTGACTCACGTAAAATAATTGGCGGCGATGTATTTGTCGCTGTAAAAGGAACATCCTCAAATGGCCATGATTATATAAATACGGCAATTAGTCAAGGTGCGATAGCAGTTATTTGTGAACAGATTCCCGCTGATATTAAAGATGAAGTTACTTATGTTGAAGTTGATAGCTCTAGCAAGTCATTGGCAATTATGGCATCAAATTATTACAGTGTACCATCAGAAAATTTAAAGTTGGTTGGAGTAACCGGAACAAATGGTAAAACTACTGTCGCCACGCTGTTATATCAACTTTTTAAAAAAGCTGGATATAAGGTTGGGTTATTGTCCACGGTTAGAATTTATGTTAACGATGCTAAATATGATGCTACTCATACAACACCAGACTCCTTAGCAATAAATAAATATTTGAGTGAAATGAATGCCCATGGCGTTGAGTTTTGTTTTATGGAAGTGAGTTCTCATGGTATTCATCAAAATAGAACAGAAGGTTTGCATTTTGAAGGTGGCATTTTTACTAATTTATCACATGACCATCTTGATTACCACAACACTTTTGCTGAGTATCGTGATGTTAAAAAATCATTCTTTGATAAGTTACCAAAATCTGCTTTTTCTTTGGTTAATGTTGATGATAAAAATGGTTTAATCATGCTACAAAATACTGCTTCGAAGAAATACACTTATGCTCTAAAAGGCTATGCGGATTATAGGGCTCAAATATTGGAAAATCAACTAAATGGATTGTTCTTAAAAATTAATGGCAATGATGTTTGGACAAAATTGATAGGAAATTTTAATGCGTATAATCTTCTTGCCATTTACGGCACTGCCGATTTATTAGGCTTGGAAAGTGTTGAAATATTAAGGTTAATGAGTGAGTTGGAAAGTGTCAATGGTCGGTTTCAGTATTTAATTTCTGATGATAAAATAACGGCTATTGTTGATTATGCACATACGCCGGATGCACTTAAAAATGTATTGGAAACAATTAATAGTATTCGAACTAAAAATGAAGAGTTAATAACAGTAGTTGGTTGTGGTGGAGATAGAGATAAAACCAAACGTCCAAAAATGGCACACATAGCATCTGTACTGAGTACAAAAGTGATTTTTACGAGTGATAACCCAAGATCAGAAGTCCCAGAAACTATTATTGAAGATATGGAGAAGGGCGTAGAGCCGCAAAATTTCAAAAAAACAATGTCCATAGTAGATAGAAAGCAAGCTATAAAAACGGCATGTCAATTGGCTAAATCCAACGATATTATTTTAATCGCTGGAAAGGGGCATGAGACCTATCAAGAAATTAATGGTGTCACTACAGATTTTAATGATTATAAAATAGTAGAAGAATTTTTAAAACAATTGCAAAAATAATAAGAGATGTCTCCCTGAGGGCAGTCGAAGGGTTATAGAAAACAGTAAAATATATGTTATACTACCTATTTGAATATTTAGAAAAAGAGTTTCAGTTTCCTGGAGCATCACTTTTTGGGTACTTAACCTTTAGGGCTGCGGTTGCTATTATTTTATCGCTGCTTATTTCTACTATTTATGGGAAAAGAATCATTAATTATTTAAGAAAGAAACAAGTTGGAGAAACTATAAGGGATTTAGGTCTTGAAGGACAGCAAGAAAAAGTAGGTACACCAACTATGGGTGGGATAATCATTATCCTGGCGACTTTAATTCCGGTGCTATTACTGGCGAAGTTAGATAATATATATATCATTCTT
>RCNB010000546.1_pt1 | contig 24761 bp, 32 predicted proteins | sample 2041321 | NCBI WGS metagenome assembly RCNB01 (sample SAMN09708232, study PRJNA481090) | Marine sediment metagenome, whole genome shotgun sequencing project. | reverse complement strand
TGGAGTATTTAAAGAAGAAGGGCGGGGGGAAAAAAAAAAACCTTCGCCGTGCCCATGTGGGGTTTTTTAGATGTGATAAGTACCGTGTTGCACCTTCCGAGCTGCAAATAGCCCGAGCTGAGCGAGATATTTTATACAAGCAGGCTGCCGAACTTGACGAACGTATAGCCGAACTTCAAGGGGGTGCTTGGTGATGGAGTATTGCGAAGTAGGATCGTCATTGTGGGGTGGAGTAGTTAGATATTGCGGCCTAAGGTTTGATTATGGAGATGGTAAACCGCCCGAAAAGTACCAGTGTGAGAGGTGCCAGATTAAGGGTCATGTAGAGCGGCTAGAGGCGACCCTTGAAGACCGGGCATCAAAAGCGGATAGCCCGTTATTGGCCTCCGATGCCTATTATGAGATAGCCTCGAGACTGGCCCCAGATGGCGGTTCTGTTATTGAAGCGGCTGAAGCTCTCAAGAGTGAGCTACACGAACTTAAAGGCGGTAAGTGATGAATAAATATGAGGTAGGACTTGCTTTTGACGCTGGCAATAGCGTGATGATTAGCGCTGAAAGCCCAGAGGAAGCGGCTAGCATGGCTTGCGGCATGGACGAAAGTAGCCCGACAATCCGCCATTATTGCGCTAGTGATTTTAACTTGGGAGATTGTGCTGGGGTTACGGTTTTCGAGAATGACGATGAGGTTTATACAGATATTCCGCACTATACGCTAATGAGTAACATGGCTGAAAAAATTAAGCATCTTGAGCGAGAGTTACACGAATACAAGTCGCTATGCTCGCAATTGCAAGAAGAACTTAAAGAGGCGGGGCTATTATGAGCGATATCAAATTTCCATACTGTGACCACGAGCAAGATGTTTATCATGATGATGGCGAGAACATTGCAGAGGATGAGACGCATCAAATGGAGTGTTACGAGTGTGAAAAGTCTTTTGTATTTTTAACATGCATTAGTATCGATTACTCACCGTCAAAAGCTGATTGTTTGAATGAGGGCGAGCACGAATGGAAACCTACTAACACAGTGCCAAGGCAATATACAAAAATGTCTTGTACGATGTGTGACGAACGCAGAAGTCCGACAGTGGAAGAGATTCAAGCGATTGTGGTTGGTGATAAATTATGAATTATCTTTTAATGATTATAGCGTCTTCGGTTACTTTAGCTGTCACCTTGGCCGTAGTTCTCATAGCGTATACTTTACTCTTGCTTGCTAAAGAAATAAGAAGCGATGGTTTATGCGAGTGGTCAAGAATGAGTTGCGATGAGGGTGATTATGGCGACTATAACGCATGTAACGGTGAATCATTCCACAATTCGACAGACAACGGAGAGTGTATGACGTCATGGGCTAAGTTCTGCCCTTTCTGTGGTAAGAAAATAAGGATAGTTAAATTATGAGCGAATTCGAGATAACGTCACGGCAACGGGCGACGATAACCAGAGCGGTTAACTCTTTGAATAAGGCTCGGCGAGAGCTAGAAGTTGCTAATCCAGAAGCGCCAAATGTTAACTGGTATTTGGAAGACAGCAACAACTTGAACCTTATGTCTGATGATTCACACACTGGGCATAATGGTGGCGCTAATATCGATGCTGTGGTGGAGACTTGGAATCTAGACAGGGCTAGCGGGGGTGGTTGGTGATATGAGTCCACTCCAGATAGAGATAACTCAAATAGTCAAAGACCACGGTAAGCCAGTATTGCCAAAAGTACTGGCCGAGATGATAGGTCGAAGCCATATTCAAACTTGCGCAATACTCAAAGCGGCGCTTAGTGACAAGGCTTTGGTTAGGGTTGCAACAAAGGGTATCGGGGGCCGGACTCAGTACGAGTATAGCGCTCCTAGGTCTGTAAAAGTTTTTGGTATGGATATAAGGATTAACTAAAGCGCAAGGGCAAAGTGATGGTTGAATATCTAGAAAATATTTAAATAAAATACGCAAATAAAGTTTAATTTCTTCAATAAAACAGGGGTTATAAAATGAAACAGCAATTGCATTTTGGAATAAAAGCTATCTTGTCATCTCCTATGGCTCGACTAGAATACAATAATTACAGAGGGTGGAAGTTACCAAGCGATGAAAACGGCAGTGATGAAGGATTCCTTGTTGAGTATTTGGAGGGGGGAGCCTCTAACCACGAAAATCACAAAGGTTATATTTCATGGTCTCCTTCCGAGGTTTTTAATAATGCCTATAAACCGTCTGGATCCATGTCATTCGGCATGGCAACAGAGGCCGCAAGAATGGGGTGTAAAGTGGCAAGGAGCGGCTGGAATGGTACTAAGATGTTTGCCTACATAGTCCCTACAGGTGTATACCCTGCACAGACTGATATGATTAAGGACCACTTCCCTAATGACATGGTTCCATACAGAGAATACTGGGCACTCAAGACAGCTCAAGACGATATAGCCACATGGGCACCCTCTGGTTCTGATTCTTTAGCTGATGACTGGTGCGTAGTTGAAGGGGAACATGAAGAGTCTTATCAAGATAGGGTGATAGATGAGCTTGACGGGCTGCTCATTAAGATTGAAAAGTTATGTGAGTATTTGAAAGAGAATAAAGATGAGGATTTAAGTATGCAAAAGGAGTGCATGACTCAGTACGCCTTTATTCTTTCGGTTAGAATAGACAAGTTCAATCTTGCAGAATGAGTATAGCGCGTTGAAATCAATTGCTTAAACCCAGCATAGCCCACACTTAGTGGGCTTTTTTACGTATCAAGTCTTTGTGTTATAATGGATAAAACAATTGTCAAGGGTAAATTATGTCAAAAGGTCTGAATCCTAAGCAAGAAATGTTCTGTTTAGAGTACCTAAAAGACTTGAATGCTACTCAAGCGGCTATTAGAGCAGGGTATAGCGCAAAGACTGCTAATCGCACTGGGCCTGAGAACTTGTCAAAACCTGTGATTTCACAAAGAGTGGCTGAGCTAATGGAAGAAAGGTCTAAGAGGGTGACTATAGACGCTGAATGGGTGCTTAAGCGCTCTGTTGAGCTTCATGATAGGTGTAGTCAGGCTTCAGCTGTATTAGACCGTGACGGCGATCCTATGACCGATGAGGAAGGAAGGCCAATTTACAAGTTTGAGCATGCAGGGGTAAGCAAAGCGCTTGAGCTAATCGGAAAGCATGTTGATATTCAGGCGTTCAAAGAGAGAGTCGAGGCTGATGTTAAGGTTAGCCATGAACAGTGGCTGGACGTACTTAAATGAATGCTGCTCACCTTGCTAAGCGTCAATCACTGAAAGATGACTTTATATTCTATTCTAGAAATTGTCTCAAGATTAGAACTAAGGCCGTCGGCGTTGTCCCGTTCCAGCTTAATGAGGCTCAACTCTATATTCACAAGTGCATAGAGAAGCAGAAGGCGGAAACAGGCAAGGTTCGAGCGATAATACTCAAAGGCAGGCAACAAGGCGCGTCAACTTATGTTGAAGGGCGCTTCATGCACAACACCACATTCAAGAAGGGGGTTAGAACGTTTATCCTTACTCATGACGGTGAGTCTACCAACGCCCTGTTTGAGATGACTAAAAGGTATTACGATGAGCTACCTGAGTTTGTCAAGCCAACAATAGCCAAGTCTAACGCCAAAGAGCTGAAGTTCGACCAGCTCGACTCAGGTTACAAGATAGGAACTGCTGGTAACAAGTCGATAGGTCGGGGCCAGACCCTTCAGAATTTCCACGGCTCCGAAGTTGGATTCTGGCAGAATGCAGGGGAACTAACAAAAGGCGTGCTTCAGGCTGTGCCAGATGCTGACGACACAGAAATAATATTAGAGTCGACAGCTAACGGCTTGAATAATTATTTCCATCAGCAATGGAAGCTTGCAGAGAAAGGAGTTAGCGAGTTCATAGCTATATTTGTCCCTTGGTTCTGGCAAGCTGAGTACAAGAAGAAATTACCAGATGGATTTGTTACCACGGATAAAGAGATAACTCTGATGGGTCATTTCTCGTTATCGAAGGAGCAGATATACTGGAGGCGCATTAAAGTTGCTGAGTTAACAACTGATGGCGTTGACGGCTCCAAGGCATTCAAGCAAGAATATCCAATGAACGCAGCGGAAGCCTTTCAAGTTACTAATGGGGGCGACACACTAATAAATGCTGACCACTGCATGACAGCAAGAAAGAACACTGTTACAGGTAGCGGCGCATTAATAGTCGGTGTTGACCCGTCAAGAGGTGGCGATAGGTTCGCCGTAATGAAGCGACATGGGCGGCTTATGTATGGCGAGAAGTCATACCAAGGTGAGGAATGTAACGCGCTAGGAAAGAATGTGGCTATATGCAAGTCTCTTCTAGATACGGTGTGCCCCGTGGCTGGCAAGGTTCCAGACATGATGTTTGTCGATTATGGCGCTGGTGCTGATATAGTTGATAGGCTTCACGAGCTAGGTTATAAGGATAGGGTCAAGTCTGTCCACTTTGGTAGCACCCCGCTAAATCCTACTAAGTACAAGAACAAGCGCAACGAGATATGGGGTGAAATGGCGGATTGGATGACTGACGAGTCAATGCCGCCGCAGATACCAGATAGTGACGAAATTCAGGCTGATTTGTGCGCAAGCCCATACGATAGAGACTCTAACGATAGGCGTGTTTTATGGCCTAAAGATAAGATTAAAGTTAAACTAGGATATAGCCCAGATTATGGCGATGCAGGGGCACTAACGTTCACACAGCCAGTAGTGCTAAACATTAACAAAGCCAAAAGGCCGCAACCAAGAAAAGTAATGGGGCGAAATAATGCTAGAACTAGATGAATTAATGACAATGCATGACAAAGCGTATGATAGCGGATACGACACTCGCCTCAAAGCTGCTGATGATACTGTGTTTGCATGGCTGACTCAGTGGGACGACACCTACTTGGCGCAGTCAGATATAGGATACAGAGGTGAGTTCAACATCTTGCGTAAAGCTATGCGGCAGATATTAACCGACCTGACACTTAACCCCGTTCAAGTAGACTTTGAGCCTATCGATGAGACTGGCGACTCGGGCGCTGACATCATGGATGGTATGTACCGTGCTGATATGCGCAACAATACCAGCCTTGAGGCCAAAAAGAATGCCAATCAAGAGGCGGTTGTATGTGGCGTTGCCGCTTGGGAGTTGCGGGCGGAGTGGAAGACTAACAATCCAGATGATGACAGGCAGGTAATCAAACGATACCCTTTATATGAAGCCAACAACAATGTCATGTGGGGGCCAAACGCTAAGCTTATCGATAAGTCAGACGCTGATTACGTTAGCTGCCTAGTCGCTTACTCTGAAGATGGTTACAAGGCGCTAAGAAAAGAACTGACAGGCGAGTCAGAAGAGAACGGCGACCCCTCATTCAAATTCCCAGAAATTAGCTATGCCTTTCCTTGGATATCTGAGACTAACAAAATTTATGTGACTCGGTTCTTTCATCGTGAGCTTAAGAAGGTCAAGCACTATATCTTTGTTGACGGATTCGGCACCGTTAAATCAGTGCCTGAGCATGAGTTAGATGATAAAGAGGACTTCCTTGTTGACAATGGTTATGACCTAGTTGATGAGCGCACCATAAATCGGTACGTGGTCACTCGATACATCGCAAGTGGTGGCGAGATATTGGAGGCTACCGTTATTGCAGGCGAGCATATCCCTATTGTGCCTCAATATGGTGAGCGCCAGTTTGTTGAAGGTGAAGAACATTACGAGGGGATTGTTAGGCTTGCTAAAGACCCTCAGAGGTTGCGCAACTTCCAGCTTTCTTATCTTGCTGATATCGTTTCAATGTCTCCGAGAGAAAAGCCTATCTTCACTGCCGAGCAGATACAAGGCTTCGAGGATATGTATGAGCAAAGCGGCGCTGATAATAATCTTCCTTACCTATTGCAGAACGCTTTAGATGTGAATGGTGCGCCTCTTCCAGTTGGTGCGGTTGGCGGCATTAAAGCGCCTGAAGTTCCAGCAGCGCTAATGATGAGCATTGCAGAATCTAGAGCCGCTGTTGATGATGTCGCGGGCGTTGGTTTACCTCAGAATATAACTGACACAGACCTTAGTGGTAAGGCTGTTCAAGCGCTACAGAAGCGAATGGATATGCAGTCATACACATATCAGGATAACCACAAGTTTGCTATGCGCCGCGATGGTGAAATCTACGCATCAATGGCCAAGGATATTCATGATGTACAGCAAGAGGTGACGCTTGTTAAAGCTGATGGAACTACGTCAAAGAAGGTCATTAATAAAGAAGAAATGAATTACGATACGTTCGAGCGTGAAATAACCAACAATATGAGCAAGCTGGCATTCGAGGTTTACGCAGGTGTTGGGCCAAGCTTTGAGTCAGTGAAGGCTCAGACCAAGGAAGAGATAAAAGAGTTAATTAACAGTGTGCCACAGGGAACCCCTGAATATACCATGTTACTGAATGAGTACTTTATGCTGATGGATGGTGTCGGTCTTAAAGATGTCAGGGACTACGCCAGAAAGCAGCTAATATTAACCGGAGTTAAAGAGCCAGAGACTGACGAAGAGAAGCAGATGGTTCAAGAGGCACAGCAGAACCAGCAACCACAAGCAGACCCTGCAATGATGCTAGCGGCACAGGCTGAAATGCTTAAGGCTAAGAATCAGCAGCAAGAGCTAGGCATTAAGGCTAAGGCTCAAGAGATTGAGATAGCCAGATTGCGACAAGATGGCTACAAGATATCTCTTGATGAGCAGACGAAGGCGGCCGGCATTGGCAAGACCAAGGCTGAGACTATCAACACCATAGTTAAGACACAGCAGTTGACCACTCAAACTCAAGGTCAGCGGATAGACAACATGCAGAAGTTAACGCCGCAAGTAACGGTTGTTGCTACTCAATAAACAACGAACTATAAGGATTTAATATGATAGACGAAGAAATGGAACAAGAAATAGTTAACAAAGGATTGACTTACCCAAGGGTGGCTAATGAGCATATAACTGAAATGATGGAGACTGTTAAATTTGATTGTCATATCGTACCAGATACGACAACAACAGTAATAACAGCCTACATCCCTATGGGTCATCTAAATTTCACACTGTCTACTGAGATAATGGCTTGCGTTGACCCGCGAAACTTTAACAAAGAGCTTGGCGAGAAATACGGCATTGAGAAGGCTTCTGCGTCGGCTAAAGATAAGTTATGGGAGCTAGAGGGTTACAGGTTGGCGTTTGGTATTGCCACTCCGGCATAGCTGGTTAGACCACTACAACCATAAACACCTGCTATTATCGGCGGGTGTTTTTATTTGAGTGTTTATTTTATGTATGAGTTTAAGGTTGTTTTTTCTAATGGCGATTCAATTAATATAGCGGCATGGTATATGACTGTTGATTCGGGTGTTGCTGTGTTTAGTGATGACTGTCGTCACAACGTGGGGGTGTTTGCTAACTATAGCTATATCTTGAGGGGTTCAGAGCTAGCTGTGCCTGATGATGGAGAGGGTGACGAGGATGATTTGTACAGAGATATGGTTAGGTCTCAAAAATTCACCCATTCCGATTGGTCGGCCAATATTGTTGAGCCAGTAGTGGGGCTTGAGTGCAGAGTGATGCTAAATCACGACCCTGAAGTGGATTTGCCCGCTAAAGTGTGCAGGGTTGGCGAGCTGACTGTTGACTTGTCGATAGCTGGAAGTGAGGCGGCTGGCTTCAGAAGGGACATGATTACACTTGTAAGCCTAGACAATATATAACTGGCCTAACCTCTACCTAAATCACCACTAAGGACTTTACAGTCCTTTTTGTTGGGTGTACTATTAGAACTAATTCGAACAAGGGGTAAGAGATGACACGGTTAAAATTCTCAGCAAGCAAATTAAGCAGCAAGCCAGCAGAGGTATTCGAAGCAGCTAGGAATGGCGGCGCTGCAATCCAGATGAAGCGCACTAACGGCGAGGTGATGGAAGAGTTTATTTTAATTCCGCTAACTGATGAAGCTATACGGTATCTGCATCAAGAAAGAGAGATTGGCCATTTGATTGTATTTGGAGAACATACGACCGAGGTTGTTGGTTGTGGATTTGATAGGAATAAGGGGTAAGTGATGATTAAAGTAAGCGAGTTGTTAAAGCGTGGAATTAAACTGAATAATCTAGATACTTTGTATAACCCAAAGAGTGCGGGGGTCAGAAGTTGTGAGAGCGTTGGGCTTGCGACCCTAGATGATTACTATGTAACAGAGTTTGCTAGAAGATTTATCGATAAAGGGGAGAGGCCTGATAGAGGGAATACTTACGTTGTTTGCCAACTGGAGGATGGCGAGATGGTTACCAAGATTGCTAGTGATGTTAACTGGGGTGGCGGAGACATAACTTCATGGATGCCATCAATGCCCCACTTGATTCATGATGAGAGAGAGGGGAGAGAGTCTAAAGAGTCAGTAAAATATAATCACTTTGAGTTTGCTACAGAAATTATAAAGGAAAACAACAGCACTGATGCAGCAGTGGCAACTGTGGTAGGTATGGGTTACACGTTTCATGGCGGCACTCAATGGAAGCAGCAACTAAAGGTTAAGTCATTCTTCGTTGAAGGTGTTGAGTGGAAGCCAGTTTTTACCCAAGCAATGCATGACGCTGGAGAGTCGCCGCCAGTTGGTAGTTGGGTTTTGGCTGGCAGCCATAAAAGTGAGGTGGTTCTTGGTAAAGACGCTCACGGGATTATAATAGTGGAGGCTAAAGGGTTTTGGTTGTCAGTTAGGGCCAGCGAGTGCGAGCCACTATCAACAGAGCGAGACCTAATCACTAACGACCTTCAAGATATCATCGCTTCACAAGGGTTTCTCAACAAAGACAATATCACCGACCAGATAGCCAACCTAATTTACGATGCTGGTTATCGTAAATCAGATAAGTGATATAACTATGGGCGAGGATAACAAAAAGTATCACATAGAGTTTATATCTATAAATTTAACGGACTGTGAGTTTAGGGGTTTTTGCAAGGGAATGGAGCTTGTGTACTACAGAAGGGCTCAAACTAGAGAGCACCCCTTGTACGCCATAAAGTCTATTAAGTGGTGGAAGGGTGCATATTCCAAGCATCGCCATAACTGTGTTGATAATAGAAATCCTGAATCAGATAAGTGATATAAATTCATAATAAACAAGGGTAGATTATGAAGGTAGCGACGCTTAAACAGCTTAAAGAAGATAACAGGATTGAAATAGAGAAAGATATTGATGGAGATGATGGCTTTATGGTTTTGGTCGAGGCTTTATTTTCAAATGGAAGCCGCTCCACCTCGGCGGTCGCACGACTTCACGGCTTTAAGGATGATTCCGAATGAACAACGAACCATTCAATCAAGACGACTTTGATAAAATATTTGGCAAGGGGTAGGTGATGGAAAGTGATTTTACTGCTATACATCTTCAGGTGATTAGGGATAAATGCTTTCAAGAGGCTGATGGTAGGATGGACGCGATGCATAAAGAATGGAGAGAAGACTTAGACTTAGTAGCTAAAAGGGATAGTATTTTTCATAAAGAATATATAGCAAGAGTATTCGACTAGTGATACCGTCAACCAATCGGCTCGCGCCGTAACGTACTCGGTATACGACCCAAGGACGTAATCAGGCCGCTAATTAAAAACTAGTGGCCTTTTTAATGCCTATAATTCACATATTGGTCAAATTGACTAATTAGTAGTAAAATAAAACCACACCTCCTAGCTGGTGTATTAACTAGGGTTATCGTTTGCACTTACGAGGATAATAAAGTGACAGGAACTAAATCGCTGAAAGAGCTGAAAGAAGAAAACGCACAAGTAGAAACGCCCGAGATTGAGACAGAAGAAGCGCCGCAAACGCCGAAAGCTGTTATTGCACCAGTCGAAGAAGTGGAAGCTGAAGCGGTCGAAGCTGACGAAGATGGTGAGCCAGTAGAGATTGAATCTTGGATGCAAACAGAGGAAGCGGACTCTGAAGATGATAAAAAAGGCGGGTTTAAACCTAACCACGAGGCGGCCAAGACTCGAAAGAGACTGAAGGCCAAGCTGAATGAGCAGGGCAGTGAGCTGGAAGAGGCCAAGGCGGAGATAGAGCGGTTGCGCTCGGGAAGCGTTGAGCAGAAAGCACCTGCATTACCACCACGACCTAAGCGCGAAGATTTCGATTATGATGATGATGCTTATGACGAAGCTGTTGATAGCTGGAATGACAAAAAGATTGACGCGCGTTTAATCTCGCACTCTCAAAAGTCAAACGAAAGCCAGACTCAAGAGCAAGCGGCCAAAGCCAGAGCCACTCATATTGAAAATAGCTTAGACAGTCATCGCGATAGAGTGATTAAATTGGTCGGCACTGGAAAGGTCACTGAAGATGCTTACAACGCGGCCGAAGTATCCGTCCGCAGCTCAATGGAAGCAATGTACCCAAAAATGGGAGATCGACTAGTAGACGACCTAATCACGACACTTAATAACATCGGGGAAGGTAGCGAAAAAGTAATGTATCAGCTTGGCGTTAACCCGTCTAAGATGCTTGAGCTTCAGAATAAGATTGCTTCAGACCCTACTCTGTTCACAGCGGTAGCTTATCTTGGCTCACTACAATCTCGCATATCAGAACCAACTCGTAAACGAAGCGCGGCACCAAAACCATCAACTAATGTTGGCGGCGAAGGTGGCGCACAAGGTCAAGCTGGAGCTATGCAGAAAGCGTATAAAAAAGCTGGTGAGTCTAACGATATTCAGTCTCGAATCAGCCTTAAGCGTAAAGCAAGAGCACAAGGCGTTGACGTAAGCAATTGGTAATCCAAAGGAAAATTAATCATGGCTAGTACAGGTAAAATCGCTGAAGTCCTCTTCGAAAATGCCCTAAAGACATACGAAGAGCAAAACCAGCTAGTAAAGAAAACGGATGTATTCAAGCCAGATAGCGGCACTATGCAGAACTCCAATAACGTCATCTGGAGACCTGTTCAACAACACGCGCCAATCTTAGAGGGTTGGGATTTAACGGGCCAAGAGCAAGAAATTATCGAAGAGACTTATCCAGCAGTTCTCGACTTGCCGAAGGGCGACCTCGTTCAACAGCGTGTTGACCAAATGCGTGACGCTCGTTTTTGGGAGAAGCGCGGCAAGGCTTCAGGTATGCAGCAAGCTTCAGAGCTTAACAAGTCTATTGCTAACTTGATTAAAAATAGTGGCTCTTTGCATTATCGTTCTAACACAGCTTCAGGATACGACTTTATATCTGAAGGTCAGGCGATACTAAACGAGCGCCAAGGCGCGCATACAGAGCGTTGCTTTATCTTGAACGACCGAAGCACTAAGAAGTTCAGTTCAGACTTAGCAGCACGCCAAACGCTGCAAGGTCGACCTGAAGACGCTTGGGTTACTGGTCAGATTGGCTCTAACATTGCTGAGTTTGATGTGTACACAGGCTCTTACCTGCCTAACATTTTAGGTGGAGCAGCAACGACCACCACTACAGCAGCGTCAAGCTTTGCACCTGAAGGCGGAGACGTTGACCCGCTAACTAAAGCGGTTACAAACGTCGATTACCGTAACGCTGTTATTGCAGTCGTTGACTCTAGCGTGTTTGAGATTGGTGATAAAGTTTCTATTTCTAACGGCATCATTCCAATCCAGTCGATTGGCGTCAGTGACAAAACTTTGACGGGTGAAACTATGACGTTCACTATTGCAGCCAAGCCTAATGGGACATCGGTTACATTGTGGCCTAAGCCGATTGCACTAGATGACGTTTTTCTAAATGTTACCGAGCAGGCTTACTCTAATGTTGACACTACAATTACAAGTGGCGCAACTGTTGACCGTCTGAATATTGATGCCAATGCTAAAACTAACCTGTTTTATGACCGAGATGCTATCGAAGTTATCGGCGGCGATGTTCCGATGGAGCTTTTGCAGCAGTTCGACGGTATGAAGGTTATTAGCGAGACGCTTGGTAACGGCCTGAACATGTATATGGTCTACGATGCGAACATGATTAGCATGAACCTTCGCTACCGCCTGTTCACTTGGTATGGCCTAACTGCTCGTGATCCTTCTAGAATGGGTATCGCTACCACGTTCTAATCTAACCAGTTAGCAGATAAAGGAGGGCTTATGTCCTCCTTTCTTTTTTGTAGAGGAATTGAAATGGCTTGCTATTTGTACAAACTAAACGAAAGCGGTGATATAGTTACAGAGAAATGTTTCGCCCAAGATGTCGCCAACTTGCTGGAGCGCGGTTATAAATCATCGCCTGAAGACTTCAAGGTGGAAGATGAGCAGCCTTTGAAATGCGAACTTACAAACGATGAGGTAAGGGACGCGGCAAGGGATGCTAATATTGATAAATGGAAAACGGCACGAATCGACACTCTAAAAAGAGAGTTAGGATATGACGACTAAAACCAAGGGATACATAGTTGATGAGGCCTTTAATTTATTAGCAATTAGCGGCCTTACAACTGTACCAACATCTAGAGAAGTTGAGCGGGCCATCAACAGGCTTGAAGATATGATGTACGAGCTTCAGTCTCGTAATATATGCAATTCTTACGTATTCGAAGAGTTCCCCGACGCTAACACAGAGTCAGGAATAGCCCCCGCCTTCATCAATGCAGCAGCAACCAACGTAGCATCAAGAATATCGGCTAGTTATGGCCGCCCTCTGACTGGCGACATATCCAGTCAAGCAAGGCAGTCTATGTCGAATTGGTCAGCAAGAAGCGCCAAGGTCAATCCGATTAACCCACCGTCAAGACAGCCTAGAGGCTCCGGCAATACATTTAGATGGCAGAATTGGTACAGATACTACAGACTTGAAGATAACGCTCCTATCAGCTGTTCAACGCTTGAGATTAAAGTTGATGAGATTAACGGTTTTGTTATCGATTTCAGCTTATATTTAAAGCAAGATGAGGTGATAGTTTCGTACACTTCAGAAGTATCAAACGGCTTGCAGCTACTATCGGAATCAAACACAGATACATCGATAGATTTGGAGCAGGTCAAAGGGATTCGGTCGGGATTCGATACCATCAAGTTGACTATCACGACTGATTTGGGTCGCGTTAACCCTCATGTTGTTAATTTTAACGTGACAGAGTAGGCAGCATCAACCAGTAAAAAGGACTTGAAATGGCTAGTTACACATTAAACGCCGTCGACGGCGTACAGGATTTTAACTCAAATCAAAACGGCGAGCTGTATCATGATGTAGCGATACGCGCCAACGGTTCCGCTCCGGTCGGAACATTAGTTTTAGAAGCTAGAAAATCAGGCTCACAAGTGTTTGAAGCTGTGCCTGATGGCACTTTTGATTTAGCGCTACTTAATACGATTCAATTCACTGGCGGCGTGGCTGAATGGCGGGCTACCATCTCCGGCATATCTGGCGTCATCCTCCTTCATTTAACCGATACTAATCAGAGGGCTTAATCATGGCTAAAGGATATATAGCGGGTATTGGAACGGGTGGTTCTGGCGGCGGTGGCGCAGCATATCAAGACACTATTAGCTTAGTGTCAACTCTAGCCACACAACAACCATCAGCACTAGATACATTTCTACCCATAAACTTTAATCCTGTAGACGTAACAAGCCCGAATGGGTTTATGTTTTATAACGCCACAACTAACAAGATAACTATGAATGTTGGGTTGTACATAACTCATCTAGAAATTAGTTATGGAAGGTCTGGGGGCGCTGGTGAGAGCAACTTGTTTTTTACTTCTAGATTTGGGCCAGCAGGGTTTGAGGTTGAATCAAGTGTTAGCCTTTTTGCTAAGTTAGACAATGCCAGAATCGGCATCCCCGCCAACATTGGTTCAATAATCAATATAACAACCGACGGTACAGAAATTGATTATGGGTTGTGGAGGGATTCTAGCGGTAATAACTCAGGCGGGTTGTTTCAAACAATACCTTTACGGGCTGGTGCTTCAACTTCTCCAAGCGCATCAGCTTTTATAACGAAAATCGGCTAAAAGTAACCCGCTACTAAAGTTATCTAGTAGCGGGTTTTATTTTAATACTAACACTGGTTAAATGAGTTTTACAAATTAGTAACAATAACCCCCTCTACCACCCCCTTAGTAGCCTAAACAGATGTATGTGATATAATTTAATCAACTTCAAAGAGGGTTAAACCATGCCAGCAATGCAAATCTCATTAATCAAAGGGGATTCAGTAGACAACAATACCGAATATCGCGACTCACTCCCTATAAATATGTTTGTCGTCCCCAGAGACGTGCTTGAAACTAATGGCTACTTGATTAACTGGTACGGCCTTGCTGAGCACACTACTGGCCAAGGCGTTGACCGTGGCGCTATATGGGTAAGCGCTGACGGACTAAGAGGTCACTATCGGGTCAGTGGCAGCTCTTTAATCAGAGTAAACACAGATGCAACCGTTACCGTCCTAGGTGACATTGCCGGAAGCGATGAAGCATCAATGGATTACTCATTTAACAATTTGGCCATTGTTGCTGATGGTAAGCTTTATTATTACTCACCTTCAGGCGGGTTAAGACAAATAACTGACGCCGATGTTGGCAGCCCGATAGACATTACTTGGGTCGATGGTTATTTCTTTTTGACTGATGGAAAAGATATTTATCATTCAGATGTTCTCGACGAGGAAATGTTCAACCCGCTGGAGTTCGGCAACGCTCAAACATCGCCTGACCCTTCACAAGGAGTTGGTCGCAATGAGGATAACGAGGTGGTTGTATTTGGCTCTTTCACTACCGAGCCATTCACAAACGTGGGCACTGAAAACTTTGCATTCAGGCGCATAACTCAGAAGTCGCTAAACATTGGCATCATGGGCACCCACTGCAAGGCTGATATGAACGGTAAATGGTACGTGATAGGCAGGCGCAAAGAGTCGGCCCCGTCCTTTCATATCGTGTCTCTTGGCTCTGAAAACTCGATATCAACGAGAGAAACTGACAAAATAATATCTCAGTACGTTGAGAGCGATTTTGAAAACGCGACTGTAAACGTGATGATTAGAGACAACATGAAGCTGGTTACTTTTAACTTGCCAAACCATACTCTATTGTTTAATGAAACCATCGCCGAAAAAATGGGTATCGATAATGCTTGGACGATACTAAAATCAGACTTAAACGGTGACTTAACTTACAGAGCCAAAAATCCGATACTAGACCCCGACAACGCAAAGTGGATAGTTGGCGATAAAAGAGACCAAAGAATTGGCGTATTAGACCAATCAATTTGTACTCACTATAGTGATATAGTTGAGTGGATAATTGACACGCCTTTCATCAATTTGGCGGGTAAAGTCGTTCATCAGCTATCTCTTGAAACCATTTCGGGCATATCTCCAGATGAGGACGCCACGGTTGCTTTATCCGTTACTAGACAGGGCCGCCACCATGTACCGGAACATTGGGTTGATATGGGGGCCAATTACGACTATGACCAACGTTTCATCGTTCGTCAGCCGTTCGGTTTTGTTCGGCACTATATCAGTATCAGATTTAGAGGCGCTTCCCGCTCTAGAATGTCTCTCGCTAAGTTAATATTGGTAACTTCATAATGGCTAATCAATTTACGGCATCAATCACATCGTTGAATCTCAGTGCGTCAGAAATATCTGGTATGACTGGATGGCCCAAGATGATGACGAACGACTACCTGACTAACTTCGCCAATTTTACTGAAATAGCGATGAAGTCTGATGAGCTTGTCGAGCTAGTAGAAACCAATGAAGCCAACATACTGATAAACACTGGCAACATTACAATAAACACGCAAAACATTAACCTAAACAGAATAGATATTGACTTGAACAGGACGGACATTAACACCAATACAACGAACATAGGCATTAACGCGACAAACATTGGTATCAACGCTACCAACCTTACCAACCACGAAACGCTTAACAGTGCGCACGGGGTAACAGGTTTTAACGTTGGTACTGAAGACTTCGCCCAACCAGCAATCGGGGGTGTAGTATTCTTAGCGGCCCTGATAGCCGACCTAACGCAGATAGTAACCGCTGATTTACTAGCGGCACCAGTTGCATACAATCAGGCATACACGCAGCTAGCATCTAACCTGACGAACCAAAACAAGGCTAAGATAAACGAAATAGTCGTGAAGATTAACAGCATCATCGCGGGCCAGATATCAGCTAATCAAATGGCGGTAATATGAGTGCATTAATGAAATCGTATCAGATTGACGGCATGGATAGCTCAGGTGCAAATCTCAACGGATTCGATATATTTAAACGAAAATTTATCGTTTCAGGTTTTGGTTTTAAATTTGTTAGCGGCTCATGGCCATTTAATTGCTTGAGAGATAAATCAACTAAGCCTTTCAAACCCTCTGCTTGCAGAGTTGATATAAACTTTGACGTGGATAAGTTACTTTCAGAACTAGAATCATGTGAGCATTTCGGAGATGTAAGACTAAGAAATTGCTCCGGATCTCCACACGGCCAAATGACAGATATTTGGGTTAGATATCAAGACTTAGCCCCGTTCCTTAGCGGCGAAAGGCCAATGCATGAAATAGTTGATAAGCACGATTCAGAGTGGCTTTATGATATACCTGAAGTTAATAGGATAGCAGACAAGCTCTACGAACATGTTAATGGGGTTCAGATGGGGGCGGTATTAATAACCAAGCTTCCAGCGGGTGGAAAAATAGAGCCTCACACTGATTCAGGCTGGCACGCCGCAAATTATGACAAGTATTTTATTCCGATTAAAAATGAAGTTGGGGCTAATTTTTGTTGGGATGATATGGAGATAAAGCCAGATGCTGGCGAGTGCTGGAAGTTTAACAATGGTCGAACTCATTGGGTTAACAACGATTCAAGCTCAGAAAGAATAGCTATGATAATATGCATTAGAAGTGGTGATACAGGGGTTGCAAATGAAATATAAGATACCAGAAGGCTATGAGCCTGTAGAAATAATAGAGTCTAAATTTGCTTGTGGCAACTTATACATGAAAAAGATGATGCTGTTAAAGGGGCAGTTCATCAGGTCTCACGTACACAGATTTGACCACTACAGCATTTTGAGCGCAGGAACGGCAAGGGTCGTTGTTGGTGAGGAAAATATAAATCTCAGGCTGTCTGGTCTCCCTTATGATTTTACTCTTCACACAGCTGGCGATCACATATTGATAAAAGCAAAAGAACACCACGCTATCGAGGTTATAGAGGATGCTGTATGGACGTGCATACACGTCACTGATACTGAAAACCTTGATTTAGTCGATGACAATTTAATATCTGATGATATAGGGGGATAATATGCCTTTTGCAGTAGCAGCGGCAGCGGTGACGGCGGGTGGAGATATGTACTCAGCCAACAGAAGCGAGATAAACACAAGAAAGGCCCAAGAAGGTCAAAAGAAGATGCAGCAGGAAGGCATGGATCAACAAATGCAAATGTTCGAAAAGGCCAGAGAAGACCGCGCTCCTTGGCTTGAAGCTGGTAGAGATGTTGGCCTTGCCGGATTGACAGACATGGCCGATCCAAATAAACGCGGGCAAATGTACAGCGATTATTATTCTAGTCCTGAGTTTGCAGCACAGCAGAATCAAGCCTCTCAAAATGTTGGCAGAGCGCAGAGCGCGCAAGGTGGATTGCGTGGTGGATCCACTTACTCACAACTTGAGAATGTAGCGCCACAGCTTGGCGCTAACTACATGACTGATATGCAAAACCAATACACTAACTTGTCGAATATGGGTATGGGTATGGCTGGGCAAAACGCGGCAGGTTATCAGCAAATAGGTGGCGACCAAATGAACATGTACAACCAGATGGGGGCTAACCAAGCTAATCAACAGATAGCTTCTCAAAATCAGCAGAACCAAGCTATGAACTCAGGCTTGCAAGCCCTTGGCACGGCTGGAGTTAATTATTTTGGGGGTACAGTGTAATGGCATTAACTAACCTAGCATCTCCGGTAAACTACAATATTACGCCCGTTGACTTTTCCCCGATTGCTGATGTCGGATTAGCATACGCCCAAGGTCAGCAACAGCAAGAGACTATGTCTCAAGCTCAGGAACTAATGAAAAGTGGCGACCTTGACGCTATGGCAGACTTCGCGCTAGCTAATGAAGGTTTGGGCAAGCGAATGTTTGAGATGAACGGCATTCGTGACGAGGCCGCTCAGAATAGAGTTGTAGGGACAGCAAAGTCGGTTCTCCAGTCTCAGTCACCAGTTAGAGACTTAAAATCTAGCATCGCTCAGGGTGAAGCTATGGGAAGGGATATGGCTCATAGCAAAAAGATGCTAGAAGCGGCCAATGGTGATCCAGAGATGCTAAAGAAAATTGCCGCCACCAGCTTATCGTTAACCGACCCCAAGGGGTACAAGTCTTATCGTTCATCTCTTCCTAAAGCTGAAACTCCAATGAGCGCCTATCAGTCGGCAACAGTTGAAGGCAAGAAAGTAGACCAAGAGCTAAGGCGAGAAGAAAACAAGATCCGAGCCATGACAGCAAAGGCGAACGCCGAAACTAACGCACCTAAGAGGGAAAAATTAGAGCGAGAGATAGCAGTTAGGAAGTTATCAGCGGCAACTAAGGCAAAGGAAAAGCGAGAGGCCGCCGAGGATAGTGTGTTAAAAATACAGCAAGTATCTGACACAGTGGGAAGATTACTCAAAGGTGATTCCCTAGAGTCAGCGGCAGGGTTTGAGGCTAACTTTCCTACAGCTTCCGGCACCAAGGCCGCGGGGTTTGAAGCTGCTCTTGAGACGCTACAGAGTCAGTCATTTTTGTCTCAAATAGGGCAGATGAAAGGCATGGGCGCACTATCCGAGGGTGAAGGAAGGAAGCTTGCTCAAGCTATTGGCTCTATTAGTCTGGATATGAGCGATTCTGATTTAAGGGCTGAGCTTTTCCGGATTGATGAGATAATGCAGGATTCAATAGCAAAGATAAAAAGTAGAATGGGCGAGACCGATACTGGTGCGGTTGATAAAGGCGGGGCGGAACGCTTAACCGATGAAGAATTACGCAAAATGTACGGAGGTTAATCATGGGTGATTTAATGGCAGCCATAAGGAATGCTCACGAAGCTGGAGATACTAAGTCAGCCAATAGACTTGCAGCAATGCTAAGAGCGGAAGATAAGCCCCAGCAGGCGGATAATGGCATGCCAGACTTGCCGCCTGAAATGCTAAATAGACTCCCTGACAATCCAGCAGAATACGCAGCGTCTCTATCTAAACCAGAATCTGAATGGGTACAGAGACAATACGATAGAAAAGCAGCGTCGGAGATGGGAGGGATGGAAACCTTTACAGCGAGTGCTGGCAAGGGGGTAATTAACTTGGCCAGAGGTTTGGGCCTAATGGATATGCCAGATGATAGAGAGAAACAAAGGTGGGAAGCTGCCGAAGCTATCAGACCAAAAACCACAATGGCGGGAGAAATCACAGGCGAAGCAATACCATTCCTCCCGCTCGGCGGGGCAATTGGTCAAATCGCCTCAACGGGAAAAAGGATCGCGGCGGCTGGAGCGCTTGGAGGGGCAGAGGCTGGGATATCTTCCCGAGGAAGGACTGGCGACGAAACTCAAGCGTTACAGTCGGGAGGCCTTGGCGTTTTATTGGGTGCTGGCTTGGAGGCTGCTATTCCTTATATTGGTAGGGCTGTCGGTGCGACTTATAGAAAGTTAACTGGAATAGCGCCACCGTCTAGGGTTCTAGATGACGCAGGTCGACCCACTCCAGAGGTTCAAGCAGTACTTGATGACGCTGGAATATCGTTTGATGAATTTTCTCAAGCCACAGTTAGACAGCTACAAGACTTGCCAGCGGGGGCAAACCCAGAGCAAGCGGCTAGAATCGCTCAATTCTCAGAGGCCAATATACCCTACACAAAAGGTGATATAAGCCAAGAGCTAGGGCAGCAGACCACCGAGGCTAGACTATTTGAATCGGCATCAGACCCAACAGCGGATCCGTTTAGACAGCGCAGACTAGAGCAATCTCAAGCTATCAAGTCAGAACTTGAAGCTGCCGCTGGTGCTGGTTCTCCAGAATTGGCAGGTTCTGCAACAAAGGAGGCGCTAGCAAGTAGGCTCGCATCAATGAAAGCCAATCGTCGGGAGTTGTACGCATCAGCTAAAGAGCAAGCAAGGTCGGCTGGTGGGGTTCCTGTTCAGGTTGATAATATAGCATCGGCATTACCCACCGATGAAATGGCGGATTTAGCTATAACAGCCCCAGCACAAACCAAAGCGCTTGACTCTATGATGGTTAAGTACGGCTTAAAGGATGCCCCAGAGGGATTTTCTGGGGAAGTTACCCCATTATCAGTAGAAAATGTTGAACGCTTTAGAAAGAGCTTAAAGGCCATTGAGAGAAGTGATGACACTGGCGCTATATCGGTTGCTATTGGCCCAGTAACAAGGGCTGTTGATAATGAACTTGATGTAATGACAGAGGCAGGTATTAACATTCCCCCATCTCTGAGAGACACACTAAAAAGCGCTAGAAAAGCAGTAAGGGACGAAAAAACAGAGTTCGATAGAAAATCTATGGTCGGTAAGTTGGTTGGAACCAAGAAAAACAGCGCTGAACAGATGGTTGAATCCTCAAAGATAATCCCAAAGCTTTTTGCTAAAGGAACCCCTATTGAAGACTTACAAAAGACAATGAGGTCACTTGATAAGGCTGGCGAAGAAGGAAAGAGCGCAATAAGCAATATGCAATCGGCTGCCGTTATGCAGATAATGGAGGAGGCTTTTGGAGCTGGAACACGCAAAATTGATGGTATACCAACTTTTGGCGCTGGCGCTTATAAAAAGGCTATCGATAAAATCGGCAAAGACAAGCTTAACGTTCTATTTAGAGACAATAAGCAAGCTCGCAATAAATTAAAGAGTGTTGAGCAAATAGCTAAGCTGATTCAGCCATCAGGTGCTGCCATACCCAAGGGTTCGGCAATGGTTAATCTTGATATTGCAGAAAAGATGTTTAGCTATGCTTTATCAACAAAAATACCATTTGTTGATACTCTTTTAGGTGTGGTTAAGAATGCCAATGACGCATTAAAGAAGGGTAAAAGCGTAACCGAAGCTATAGCAGCAAAACCCGATCAACTTAAGTTGGTTCAGGAGATGGGAAGGTCTTTCCCAGCGCTTTCACAGGCGCTAGGAGTGTCTGGAGTATCCCAATCTATGGACGAGTAACATTCACCACAAATGTATAGAAATTCCAACAACCTCTATCACTGCCACAAACCCGAATAGCCTTGCCAATCTTGGAAACTTATCCCAAGATAGGTAAGCTATCGATGGAGAAATGAAAATCATAAATAGCGCCATGTAATCACCTTTGTTTACTTTATCTCATGTTTGGCGTAGTAACGCCCGTTAACCTGTACCAGCTCGCCTACATCTTTAGATTTTGGCTGGCCTATCTTGATTACATTCTCAGGCTCTGACAGGCCAAGCCGACCCAAATTTAGCTGGTATGAGTTAGATCTTCCGTGGCTATTTCCTTTTTCGTAAGATATCAATCCCTCTTTGCTAAGTGCTGTTATGCACTTTGATAATGTTGGTCTTGATAGTTTGGTGAATTTCAGTAAGTCTTTATAGCTTGGGAAGCATTGCCCCATGCCGTCCATCCTTCTAAATAGAGCCAAGAGAACTACTGTTTGAGATGATGTTATATCAATCTCTGCAATGGTATCTAGTAAAGGGTGCATAATGTCGTATTGTGTCCGTTTAGATGATTTATTATTTGTCATGATATACTCATGTTGTTAATTTCAACCCGCTAGAGCCTGCAAGCTCAATGATGCGGGTTTTGTTTTCCTATAAAACAATGAAAATACTAACCTATACCATCAAGTTATCCTAGTAAAAAAAACTTACTACCCTAGTGCAGTAGAATTACTAGGGTGGTAAAGTGACTTTATTGTTACTAGTAAACTCACTTTACCCCAACAAACTATTTAACAAACCATATAACAAAGGGGATTTTTTTAATTTCAAATTTTAAATCAAAATCTAATGTGATTATACACACCTCACCAACCAATGTGGTCTAACCACTGCCAAGTTAGCCACCTATCCGACTTAGTGTATAATTACCAGACAACCAAAAATTAAATAAATAAGGTTATCAAAATGGCATTAGGAATTGTTTCACTACCGCTCGATTACTTCCCCGATCCAAATAAAGGACGTCCGATTTTTAACGCCCAAATTTTTGTAGGGGAACCGGATTTAGACCCTGAAGTATTGGCCAATAGAAAGGCGATCGTTGCACGACAGGAAGATGGCACCGACATTCCAATATCACCAGCTCAGCAGCCAGTTAGAACTGGCAAGGGTGGCGTACCTGAATACAACGGGGCAACTGTTCAGATATTAGTTGAAGGTAGCTATTCAATTAAAGTCCTTGATAGGAATGGGACTCAAGAGTATTTCTGGCCCAACGTATTGGACGCCCAGCCAATAATTGTAGGTGACGACCACAATCTATTAGGGAATAGAAACGCCGAAGGTGCGCATGATGACATTTACACGAGAAACTTTGATACAACAACTGATATGATTTTAGGTGTTGACTCTTCAGGGCTTACTATTGACATGTCATTGATAGTTGGCTCTAAGGTTTTCTGGCGGGGTTATTATCAAGAATTAGATGGCGGAGGAAACTGGGGTATAGTTAAGTCAGGAGCGCATACAGATGATGGCGGCAGTATATTTAGTATTGATGGATCAATATACGTAGAGGCTAGCCATGAGCTTAATAGCGTTGACGCTTTAAAATTTGGCTGCCTTTTAGATGGGGTTCAAGATGATACGGGATTCATTGAAAAACTAGAAGAGTATTGTTTTACTAATAACAAACAACCATTAATTCACGGAACCTTGCTAATATCTAGTGATATAAGATTCAGGCGAGCACCAATATATGGCATTAACACAACCATAAAATCAACATCACCGGGTGGTGACGTGCAAACAACTGTTAATTACTACGTTGAGCGTAGATCTCAAACATTCGGGGTTACATTTGACTTTGTGAACTTTCACATATCAACATTAGATCCAGAAGAACAGATATTGTTTACATCTTCATCCATAGAGAATGTTCAGTTCATTAATTGCGCTTTATTTTTAGGTCAACAAAACCAGATTACCACAGGCTACAACCTTAAAAGTCTACAGTTTTCATCAGGGCTATCAAGAGCTGAGAACGCAATAACTTTGTACAATACTAACAATGTTATTATTGAAAATGTAGAATCTCAGGATTATAAGAGGGGGATTTTTATAAACCCCTCTTACTCTCTAGCATGTAATAATATCGAGATAAAAAACTCTAGCTTTACCGCGTTTTCAGAGGTAGGGATACAACTTAATGGAACGACTTCATATAGAGTCACACAAGTTAAAATATCAAATACTGCGATTTCAGGAACAACAAGAGTGTTAACCATAGTAGGCAATGGAGCGATAGTGTCAACATTCTCATGTGGTGTAGAAATAGATAATTTAATGGCCTCTACTGACAATGATGTCATAAGCTTTCAAGGGTGTATTGATACTTTTATATCAAACAGTACTCTTGTTGCTGGGAAGGAGGGGACTTTTCCTTGCTTTAGGTTTTCTGGTTGCCCATCAGTTAGGCTACATAATAATAAATATTTCACATCAACACCAAGTCAGATAGTCGGGCTAGTGGTTGATTCAAGTATAAATTCATTTGTTGATGGAAATAGATACGAGGCTTTGGATTTTCAAATGACGGGAGGGATAGTTTACTCAGGCGGGAGAGGTATAAAATTTGACACTGCTTCAGACAGTTATATTAGCGGCGTTTATTTCGATGTTAACGGTATGATAGGGCCAGCAGGTTTGGTTGACTCGGTTAGCGGTACAAGAGTTAGAGCTTATTACAATCAATACAAAGCTGTTGCTGGCGGAACTGACCCTGTAATTGGTGACGTGCTAGTAACCCCCCCTGATGAAAATCTAGTGCCAAAGGTAATAGATCCGATAGGTGTCACCGCCCCTGTAATTACTGCAAACGACCCAGCTCTTAACAATGCAAAATCTTACGTTGTAGAATTTACACTTGGAGATGTAAGGCAATTGACACAACTCGCTGAATCTGATTCCCCGAGGAAACAATTAACAACATGGCTTTCTGATGCTGGGGTGTCTGGAACGGCCACGCTAGCTTGGAATAGTGCCGCATGGAACGTTAATACAGGAAATCTTAACGACATGATAGTAAATGGAACCGCTATAGATAATTTTGGGATTGAAGATACTGGGATTAGAGTTAGGCGTACAGCTGTTGTTCTGGATTATTACAATCGGATGAGTTGTTTAGATTTTGGTACTTTTGCAGCGCAGACTTTACCGCTAGGTCAGTCTGCTAAATTACTGAGTACTAGGGTTTGGCAGTCAGCCGCATTTAGGCCGCCATTGATAATTGACGGAATAAAGGCCGATTATCTAATTGATGGTGACGGAATTACTAACGATGACTGGTTTGTTGTCATAAGCGGGAGAACTTGCTTTGGCCAAAAGGCTGATGGCACATATATAGTATTAGTTGCTGATGGTGAAACGGGAGTTTCTGGGCCAACTGTAGACCAGTGCGCCGAAAAGCTTTTAGCTCTTGGATGCGAGCAAGCGTTTAACCTAGATGGTGGCGGGTCTACGACTCTTTGGTACAATGGCTCAGTTATCAATGAACCATCAGACGGATCTGAAAGGG
>RCNB010000545.1_pt1 | contig 24772 bp, 25 predicted proteins | sample 2041321 | NCBI WGS metagenome assembly RCNB01 (sample SAMN09708232, study PRJNA481090) | Marine sediment metagenome, whole genome shotgun sequencing project. | reverse complement strand
TCCCTGATCCAGTCCAATTCTAATCCGAGGGCACCTTGATAAGCTAAGGTTGAATGCAGGTACCTATCTGAGATGACAATATGTCCATTTCTCAAGGCTGGTTCAATGACGTTTTTCAGGTGCATCCTGCGATCTGCTGCGAACAGTAATGCCTCAACTTCGACGGGAAGTCTCCCATCATTTCGTTTAGCATATCTCCGAATAAATGAGCCAATTTCATCTTTACTAGGTTCCGCTGTCTCAATGACATAATATCCTATGTTACGGAGTTCATTCGCAAGCTTCTTGATATGTGTAGATTTACCGCTGCCGTCGATTCCCTCAAATACAATGAAGACGCCTTTGCCTGCCATCTTGTATGATGGTATAATGTTTTCAGTAAAAATGGTTTGGATAGAAAAAAGGATTAGAGCTGGAATTGCTCTCGGTCATATTTGGTGAGGAATTCTCCTTTGTCCTGCTTTACAAGTACCATGTCTTCTACTCTGAGGTAGTACTCACCTGCATGCCAGATCTTGGGTTCCAGACACATTACCATGCCTTCCTTGAGTTCCTGATTCTCGGATGGCTTCAGCCATGGATTCTCATGAGTCTCCACACCGATCTGGTGTCCTACTGTACCAGATTTTAGACGTGCCCGTAGGTAGTCACCGTAGCCTTCCCCATCAAGATAGGTTTCAATACTGGGGAAAATGTCGTTTACCTTCATATTTCCTGCTCCCATCTTATCCACGGTGGTGACAACAGACTGCATTAAGGCTTCATATCCCTTCTTCACATGATCTTCAGCTGGTCCCCAGTACATACTTCTACCCCAGTCACTGCAGTATCCGTCAAGGACGAAACCTATATCGAACGCTATGCTGGTTCCCGGCTTCAATCCCTCTTCTTTTGGGTATCCAAATGGGTTTTCAGTTGCCTCCGATCCTGACTTAACAAAGCCAGCTGTGGGCGTGAATGAGATGTCTGTGGCTCCCTCCTTGCGTCCCAGCATTTCAATATCAATCTGCAGGTCCTTCTGTGTAACACCATCAGCTACTCCACTGATGATCACTTCCATTACATCATCTGTTAACTTGGCAACCTTACGGAGTTTCTCTATCTCCTCGGACTCCTTGATCATTCGCAGTTTATCGAGCAGGGCTTTACCGCTTCTGAATTTTCCTCCCTTGAAGTGACGTGCTATCTCGATTAGGCTAGAGCCCCACACGTGGTCACCAACCGCAATCTTCCCTTCATTCCAGTCCATATCTGAAGCCACCTGTTTGACCACATCACCATAATTGCCACCACGTTCAACGAGTCTGACATCATCGACCCAGCAGTCTTCTGCGTACCTCATACCCATACCTCCTACAGTCAGTATGGGGTCTCCTACACGTGGAACATAGATGATTGATTCCGGGGAACCCGAGTCCACACCCCTCCTCCAATCCATCAACATTCCCGTAAGATACTGGAAACTCTGACAGGATCCGTAGATAGCTACATCAAGGTCCTGTTCATCCATACGGGCTTGAAGCCATTTTATCCTTCTATTATAGTTCATCCCCATTCACCCTTCACTCAGATCAAATTGATGCTTACTAATCCCATATTTGATATAGGGTTTTGCATTAAAAAACCAAAAAAAATTATCCGATGGTCTCAACGGTTCCCATGTCACCATTTACAGTGACTCTCATACCTTCCTTCAAAACTGAAAGAGGATCAGAATCCAGTTTATCTACCAGTGGAATATCAGAAATAACACACCCCGTCGCCAAAATTGCTTCAGTCTCAACATTTATAATCGCTGCAGGAGCGGTGCCAAGCTTCTTCATCCTGTAGATGACATAACTACCCACTGTGCTTCCTTTCCCTGTTGGAAATACGAAGACCTTATCTGTAATTGATCTTCCCTCCAGTGGGTGACCATGATCAATGATCATGCCCGTAACAGGGTCGATGCCACCATAGAAGCTGACTGAAACCGGGCTGATTATTACTTCACCTTCAGCAATTCCTCCAACAACTTTCCTTCCCTTTAGCTTCATCGTCGATCCCCCAATAATTCACTGATAGTAGAAATCCTTGTTTCCAAGCCGTGACTTGCCATATAATGAGCAGCCTTGAAGCTGTTAGTGGCAACTTGCTTCCACCCCATCTCTTCAACGGGAGCAACAACCATACAGGTGTCCCTATAAACCCGTCCACCAGCCTCATGAATTACCTTAATATATTCACCTGCTTCCCCATAGACGCCTCTGCTGGTGAAGATCCAGAGTTTTCCGTTCATGTTACGACCTTTCACCCTTGCTGCTACCTCTTTAAGTTCCCCGAGAGTTGCATGGGGACACCCGAGTACAATTTCAGGGTCACTCAGCGGTCTGGTCAACCCCTCCTTCGCTTCTATGATGTCACCATGTCCGATGGTGATCTTATCAAGACCATCAAGATAAGCCTTCATTGCATCAGCTTCAGGTGTAACATTCTCACCATGCCATAACCCAATTCCACCACTAGTAGCAGCAGCTGCACCAAATGCTTTCAATGACTCAGTGCTCGGGTTGCCCATATCCCGTATATATGGCACCGTCGTTCCCAACCGTTTCCCTATGATATAGCCTATTGCACTGTAATCCATGGTGGAGACTGGTTTGTGGAGGAGGTCAACTATGACGTTTGGACGCCTATTCTCATTCATTCTGTAGCCATAGAAAGCAGCAAGCCCCGTCACTGCGCTAGCAATGGTAGTGGGACCAGACTCCCTGTTCGTACGGGCACCGATAACCGAATTTACATAGCATACTGCTGATGATTCAGCCCATGCAACCTGGTCTCCCAGCTCAGGTCTGTGACCGATGAGATAGGGTGTACACGTGCATGTGGACTCCACACCCATCCTCTTGAAGACGTCAATAACGCGTTTCTGTCCCTCAGCGAATTCCGTGGGGACCCCCATTTCCACCCATTTATCCATGTCCATACCCGCAGGATTCAAGGTAGCCCTGATCCTAACTTCAGCGCCCAGATCAGCTTGCTCTCTCAACCACCCGAGACCCGCTTCACCAAGATTCTTGTAACTGACACCGGATATGTGAGCGGATTCAACTGGTATCAGTTTCCCTGCGCCGAAGACATCTCCTAATGTAACTAAGAGTTCCATCATTTTCGCTACTGCAGGGCCCTCACTACCCTCAAGCATGGTCTCTTCATGCTTTGAAAGGTACACCTAAGTCCTCCTTGAATAGGCTTCCAGCAGTCTCCTAACCTCATCTGAGATCGGGATACCGGGCCTGTCAAACCCTTCTTCCAATTCAATGGGTTTCGTTGCATCGAAGCCAGTTTTGCATCCAAGCTCTTTCTCCTGATCTGAAACAGGGTCAAGGCTTGACACCCTGACATTGGGAATAACCATGAGGTCCTTGTCCCCTCTGAAGCGTGTGGCGATAGCCCATTCAACCTCCTCCATGTTGTAGGGATCGATATCCGAGTCAACGACGACAGCATGTTTCAGGCTGGGATGCGCTGCGAATATGGCCATCAGTACATTTTTGGGGTCTCCTTCACGGAATTTCTCAAAGCTTACAACACAGTGTAGCCAACCCATACCCCCATTAGTCATGTTGACACCACGCACTGTTGGCACCACGTTTCTGACGTACTCCCAGATGCGCACTTCACGGGGCATACCCATTAACAATCTATGCTCTGAGCTTGCGGGAAGTAATGCTTCATATATATAATCCTCACGATGCATTGCACCAACTAACTCTACGACTGGTTGCTGCCTCTGAACATCAGGGGTACCTGAAAGATCTACGAAAGGGCCCTCAGTGGCATTTTCATGTAGTCGGAGCTTTCCCTCAAGGACAAGTTCAGCGTCTGCTGGAGCCAGAGCATCCACATGGGGACACTCAGTCAACTGCAAGCCCCCTTCGAGAAGATTGTTAGCTACATCAAACTCTCTTGTTCCATAGGATGCCGGCAGTGCAGATGAAAAATAGACAGCTGGGTGAACGCCAATGGAGATACTCACATCTAGGCTGTCGAGTCCAGCTTCTCTTGCCATCTGGGTTATCCTGTAGAGGTGGCGTGGCACAATCCTGATGGCCATTCGTTTATCGTCAAGCACTAGGAGGCGGTGGAAGGATACATTCTCCACTGATCCATCCGGACTCTTCGCGTAGACTATTCCAGATGTTATGTAAGGCCCAGGGTCCCCCAGAAAGTGGGTTAGGATGGGGAAATCTCCAAGGGTGGGATTATTAACAATGACCTCTTTAACTGGACCATCTCCAACCTTACATGTTACAGGATTCTTACCTGCTTCAAGCAATCGCGGGTAAAGATTCGAAGCACTTACATTAAGGGCATCTAAAAGCCTCCCCCGTGTTCCACAGACTCCCCCAACCAAGACTCCCTCATAACCTCTAACATCATCAAAAACAAGCACCTGTTTAGAATCAAACATCTTCAGGGCAGCAGCTATCTCATACCGGGTTGAAAGAGACTCTTCCACATGTATTACCTCACCCCGACTCTCCAACCTGCTCAAATAATCTCTTAAATCAGTCAACATCAATCCTCCAAGATGTCCATTAAATTCTGAACCAGACCCATCAACACCTTACTAGCCCCTAAACCGATATCCCCTGGGAGATTTACGGAGACCAAAGCCATTTTTCCAGTCTTAAGGGCAACTTGACTACCAATAACTAGTGCTACCTGACTATCCCGCTCCCCGAGGAGACGAGACGAGTTTTTATCCGGTAAAGTAACTGTCAGCGTACCTAACACCGGTTTCTCCCCACTCCAAAATAATACAAGCACAGCGTTATCTAGATTCGCTAATGCTCCATGCAGTTCAATATTCTCATACTGGGCGGAGCCAGTGTTAAAGTTAAGGTCCATCACTCATTGTTCTCCCCTCAAAAGTTAAGGATTTCCAGAACAATTAGGGGGTGATGAGGATACTAGCCATCTCAGACATACACGCAAACTATACTGCACTGGAACGAGTATTAGAGGAATCACCAGAATACGACCTAATCATATGCTCAGGTGACATCATAGGCTATGGGCCAAGTCCAAATGAGTGCATCGAAGCCCTCAGAACGGAAAACACCGTATGTGTAAAAGGCAACCACGACCACGCAATAACCACTGGAGAAACCACCTATCTTAACCGGGTTGCAAAGGACGCTATTAACCTCCAGAGCGACATCATACATTCAACCCACCTTCAGTGGCTTAGAAAACTACCTGAATATGCATCACCCATACTGGAAGATAATAAAACATACATAGTACATGGAAGTCCCCAGCAACCCTACCGGGAATACTTACATCCTGAGAACATTCAACAAAAAGCGGAGAACCTACATAATGTTACCGGCTCCCAGTTAATCTTCCTCGGACACACCCACATACCAAGTATTCACTTAACAGAAAAAGGGTTAATCATCAACCCAGGATCAGTGGGGCAGCCGCGGGATGGAAATCCGATGGCTAGCTACATGCATATAGAAATAGATGAAACTCCCAGAGTATTCCATGGACGTATAGAATACAATGTTGACCAAGTCACGGAAAAAATGGAGAAACTGGGATTCCCCAGTAGCCTAGCCATACGACTTTATAGTGGCTGGTAACTAGACCACTTTCATGACCTTCGTTTCATGGTAACCCACTATAACCCTTCGATATCCTCTAAGCTCATCATCTAATTCAGGATCCCCAGTATCAACCGACAATGTCTTCAACTCATCTAATTTCCGTGGAGTAGCCACAGCTATGATATTCTCCAATCCAACCTTCTTGAGAACAGCGGGACTAATAGGCTGATTTCCCCTCCCAAGAAGAGTACCTTGTCCACCCAGTGGTGAGAGAATAATGAATGCATCACCATTGATGGTCTCAAGTAGGGTTCTCTCATCAACATCTCGTGCAACCAGCTTCCCATCATACCCCACATCAATACCGAGAATAGTCTTTTCTACACCAAGAAACTCAGCAATTTTGGCGACGGTTGAACCAGGTCCAAGAATATAGTATGCATCTTGCTTCATCTCCTCGACTATCCGGGCTGCAATGGACTCCTTCATCAAATCAAGGTCATCACCAGTGGATGTATCCTTCCTATTCTGAATCATCGAAGCTACATAAGGTGTCAAAGCAATTCCCATCAAGGATGCCGATAACCTCCCTTCCCGGTATGCTCCTTCATCAATATCCATGACCTCCCTCTCGACCAACACAGTTTCACCTCTCAAAAACATCAGTAATACTTCAGCAGCTTTAGCAGGTGTAGCTGCAAATACACTGCTAAACATCTTCACACCTGAGGGAATACCTAGAATAGGTACACGAGTACCGACAACTTCAATGATATCAACGGCAGTTCCATCCCCACCAGCAAAAACAATAAGGTCAACACCTGCTTCAAGCAGAATACGGGCTGCTTCCTTTGTATCAGATGAAGTAGTAATTCGGTTACTGGGTCTACCCAGCACTCTCGGGGTATATCCAAGCTCTTGGAGGATGGTTTCACCCATATCATCACCCCAGGTAACCCAGTTCAAATCCTCCTCTCGCAGTCTTTTTAACGATGAATGAACACGTTCAGGAGTCCTAGATACTGCTCCCCTGTTAACTGCCTCCTCAAGGATATCTGCACCATCAGTACCTTTCAACCCTACGCGTCCCCCCATCCCCGCAATCGGGTTGGCAATTAAGCCAAGTAACATCACATCTCAACTCGAGTATAGGAAGGTAAATAAAAGCCTCGCAGATAAGATATTGTAATAAACTGGGGAAAAAAAGTTGAGTAAAATTGGAGATAGCATAGGTGGAGCTCTCAAAAAAATTTCAGTTCTAAGGCCCCAGGTTAGCCGTAAAAGAATTCTAGAAATCTCAATATTAAGCATGATCTTTCTCATAGCTCTTGCATTCAGGGTTATGAAGGGTAAATATGGAGCCTATATGGATGCTTTTGACCCACTATTCCAGTACCGAGTAACTGAGTACATAGTCGAGAATGGCTATTCGGCCTGGTTCACCTGGCATGACACCTTAAGCTGGTATCCATTTGGTCGTGATATAGCTACCTCCTCCTATCCTGGAATTCCCTTCACAGCTGCCTTCGTATATCAGGTGCTACACTTCTTTGGCTCAAATATTTCCGTGTATAATATTTGTTTATACTTCCCGGCATTCATGGGGGCGATAACATGCGTAGCCATGTACTACCTCGGAAAAGAGTTAGGTGGAACTTCTGTAGGCTTATTTGCTTCCTTCTTCATGGCCATCAGCGAGGTATTCCTCCGAAGAACTGCTCTAGGTTTCTTCGACACAGAAAATATTGGAATCTTCGGTATGGTGTTAACTGCTTTCTTTTTTCTCCGATCAATATCGGAGAAGAACCCTAGCACACATAAAATAATATACGCAATTTTTGGTGGTTTATCCCTCGGATACATCTTTGCCTCATGGGGGGCAGCAAGATACGCAGTTGGAATACTAATCGTTTACATAATTGGTTCTATAGCCACAAACCTATATAATAGACAAATTCTTGTCTCCTCAGCAATAGTACTGGCTGTAGGGCTTCTGTTCGCCATTTCAACCCCATTACTAGGTTTAAAGTATCTGAAAAGTGCTGAAAACATTGGGGCGATTCTACTATTAGGTCTTTTAGTTGTATACGAGGTTATGAAAACTAGAATCGATGGATCTCGTGTAAAATATTACTTGTTAGGCCTAGTATTGGTAGCTGCTCTAGGTGTATTCACCCTTGAAGCATTGGGTATTATTACTCCGATTTCCGGAAAATTCCTAAACGTTCTTCTACCATTTTCTGAGCAGAGTGCCGCTTTCGGTACCGTAGCTGAGCATAAGGTAACAACTTGGAATACCTTCTTTGAGAGTTATGGTGTGAGCCTTGCGCTGGGTATTTTTGGAACATTCATTGCCCTTAAGCAAGTAGACCAGAATAATCTGATGGGAGCATCCCTCTTTGTATCCTCCCTCTACTTCGCAGGGGTAATGCACAGGCTTGGTCTGATCTTCTCGATTTCAGTAAACCTGATGGCTGCTTATGGATTAACACTTTTAATAATAGCTTTAAGGGAAGCTCTAGCTCAGAAGACAGCAACCCGGAGAAGTAGAAAGTTAGAACTTGTCGGTATCAGCAAGGAGTTAGCAGCTATTTTTACAATCTTAATTCTATTAACGACTTTCCCGATAGTGTGGAGTACAAATGAAGTGGCTAATGTACCGACTCAACTTGCAGCCTCTGGTATTGCTCCCGGAGTTCAAGATTGGTTACAGGCATTAAACTGGATGAAGGATAATGTACCGGAGGACGCACTTGTGGTTTCTTGGTGGGACTATGGGTACTGGATTGAAGCATTATCTGAAAGAACTACAATGGCTGACGGGTACACGATCAACGGAACTCATATGGGGGAGATAGGTAAAATGTTTCTCTTCAATGAAACGGAGAGTCTCCCAAAGTTCCAATATTATAACGCTTCATATGTTGTAGTGCATCCCACCTACTATGAGGATAGACAGGTGGGGCAGGGAGACCAGAATAAATGGGCCGCCATGGCAGTTATAGCAGGACTAAATACCTCTGATTATTACCGTCCTGATGAGACTGGTCAGTATGAATATACCGAAACATACGATAACTCCGTATTAAACAAGCTTTTGAGAAAGGACCCGATGGTCTCCTTTGAACTGGTATATCAATCCACATACTCATTTGTACTGGTTTATAGGATTAATTACCCTTAATTTTCTAACATACTTATACGGAACCAAATAGTAAACATGAGGGATAGAGATGGCTAAAAAGATTAAAGCCTCACACATACTAGTTGAGAAGCAGTCTCAGGCTCTTCGAGTACTCGAGGAATTGAAGAGTGGGGTGGACTTTAAGGATCTAGCTCGTAAATATTCCACCTGCCCTTCGGGAAAGCGGGGTGGTGACTTGGGCTTCTTTGGGCGTGGTCAGATGGTGAAAGCGTTTGAAACATCTGCATGGGGTCTAAAGGTGAATGAAGTTTCTGATCCGGTGAGAACAGAGTTTGGTTATCACATCATCAAGAAGACTGCTGAAAAGTAAACTTATCTTAAACCGCTTAAATTGTCATTATCTTCCTGAAAATTACGTGTTCCACTAATCTTACGGGCTTTCGAGTTGGTTTTTTTTAACTAAGGGGTTACGCTTGTATAAGGGCATAACCTATATATGATGTAACTCTGATTTGTGTTTGAAAATCTAGAGGTGCATGCTTTTGTCCTATAAAAACATCAGGGTTGGGGAATTAAAGGTTGGTTCCTACGCAATTGTTGACGATGAGCCCAGCCAGATAGTTGCTATTCAGAAGAGTAAGCCAGGAAAACATGGTTCTGCCAAGTTCCGATGTAGTGCAATAAGTCTCTTTGATGGCAGCAAGAGAAGCTTTGTTAGCCCTGTATCCGCAAATATACAGGTTCCAATTGTCGAAAAGAATGCTGCTCAGATTGTATCCATGACTGATTCAAATATCCAACTGATGAATCTATCCACATATGCGATCTTTGATGTCTCATATCCCAAAGATAAGGATATTAAATCAAAACTTGAAGCCGGTAAGGAAGTCGAATACTGGAAGATCATGGACCGGTATAAGATCCAGCGCGTTAAAGGCTAGGAGGAGGAACCTCCCATGAGGCGTGTTGAACAGATGCGGCTTCGCCCTGGAATGACTGTGGGGGAACTCGCGGAAGAGATGCGACGCACAGGTGTCATGGGTGCGGGTCGTGTCGGCCGCGCTGTAGATATTGTAGCTGAAATGTTCAGTGACCCCGATTATACAGTATTCCTCAGTCTAACTGGAGCTCTAGTACCTGGTGGAATGAGACAAATATTCAGTGATCTGGTTAGTGAAGGGTACATCAATGCAATAGTAACAAATGGATCAAACTTGATTCATGATCTGCTTGAGGTAATGGGCAGCCATCACTTGGTTGGCAGATTGGACGCTGATGACGTGAAGCTTTACGAGGGAGGTATCAACCGTGCTTATGACATCTACATGCGGGATTCCTACTTTACTGATCTTGAAACCTTTGTGTGTAATATCCTTGACTCTATTCCCGTTGATGAGCGCGACGGTACCACTATTCATGGTTTACTCCGTGAAATAGGTCTACGCTTAAAGGACACAAACAGTATTTTATACAACGCCGCGAAGCACGATGTACCAATATTCAGTCCCGGATTTCTGGATTCCATGCTAGGGATACCCCTCTGGATGTATAGCAAACGGAGCAAGCTTGTAATCAATCCCATAAAGGATTTTGACCTTTTCAGCAATGTTGTCTATGAGGCCAAAAAGTCAGGAGCAATTATTCTCGGTGGCGGTACCCCGAAGCATCACACCCAGTACATGAACACCCTCAGGGATGGACTAGATGCAGCAGTACAAATCAGCTCAGCTCGAGTTGAAGACGGCAGCCTCAGTGGGGCACCGTTACGTGAATCCGTAAGCTGGGGTAAACTCAAAGGAGGGCAGATGCATATGACTAGTACAATATTTGGAGAGGTAACCACCATATTTCCACTGATAGTCGCAGCGGTGTTGGAGAAAATCTCTGTTTAGTCAGAATAGAAATTCAATTTATTGTTAATATTAAGGCTTTATTACCTTTTCACCCTGTTGCATTAGGCTCTTCTATATTCATTGTGTACTGAGTCATTTCTGGGTGACATGGTGGACTTAGATGTGGTGATTACTGTTTGTGGTCACATTCTGTTATTTCTTTAAGGACTTCTCTAAGGTCTGTAATTGTGTGGTGGGCTCTAGTTGGTCTAGGGTCTCCATTTTGTACAAGATAGGTTGTTGCGTTAACCATGTAACCAGCCATGATGTCGTTCTCTGTGTCGCCTATCATGATTATTTTGCAATATTCTCCAGGGTGGTTTTTGATGGCTTGGTGTTTGTTTCCTCTGACTCCGTAGGCTTCGTGGATATAGGGGTTCACTCCGATGATCTTCATGAAGAATTCTAGATCGCTTTGGGTTGAGTTGGAGACTATTATGTTAGTGTGTCCCTCTTCCTTTATTTTCTTGAGAGTGCTGTGGGCATGGACTCTTGGTTTGCAGTGTATTCCCGCTGCTGGCCTACCCAACTCTCTACATCGTGTTACTAGGTCCTTTACAGAGGTGTCATCTATTCCCTGGATGAGTTTTCTGAAGTAGTCACCCCAGGGTAATCCATATAGTTCAATGATGTCCTGTTGGGTGGCCTGTACTGTGTAACCGTGTTCAAGTAATGCTTGATTGGTTGACTCAAGGACGGCATATTCGTTATCCTGTTCAAGGACCCCATGGAAGTCCCACGCGAAGAGTATAGGCATGTTATTTCAGCTTATAGATATGGTATTCAAGTTTGTCGGGTAGGTTTTCTCTTGTATAATCGTATGTGTTTTCCTCAAGTTTCCTATGTAATTTATCCTTGATGTAGTCATTGACATCGGGCATCCTGAACCATGGGAAGATGATTCCATCAATATGATAATGCATAGGAATGACCACCCGGGACTGGATTATGTCAATGTTTGTATGGGATGTTGCCCCTATCCCCGAGAAGAGTATATCTACCTCACCAATCTCCTTCAACTGGTTCTTGTCTAGGATGTGCCCAAGATCTCCTGTGTGCCCAAACCTTAATCCATCTACCTCAAACCTGAAAAAGACGTTACCACCCAGTCTGGCTCCTTCAACGTCATCATGGTATGTTTTCACACCCAAAATCTTGGAGCCATTAATATCAAACATACCCGAGGATTCAAGCACATATTTATAGTATTTTTTCCCACTCGCATGATCCTCATGAGGGTGTGAGATCAATACCACATCCGGCTCTGACTTAGGTATAGGTAACCCTAGACTTATACCATCATGAGGATCTGTTAACACAGTATACTTTTCTCCCTTAACCTCAAAGCAACAATGACCAAACCAGGTAACGTCAACCATACAGAATCAACTGAATATTCTTCAGGTTAAATTTAAAATCTAACAAAAAAATGTTAGTATTGAGTTGCCCCTGTGAATCTCAATTTGTTGACTTTTATGGTTGGCAGAGTTTTTGTGCGGGTTTTGGTTCGCTGCTTTGAGATGAGAGGTATGTCCTTCAATGTGTTGAGCATGCTATCTGTGTAGCGTAGGTTCATGATTGGGGCTGTTATCTCGCCCTCTTCTATGAGGAATGTACCGTTCCGTGTTAAACCACTGATGATAACTTCACTAGCATCCACCACTGAGTTGTAGTTGAATTGAGTAACTAAGACACCTCTTTTGGTCTCTTCAATCATCTCTTCCAGTGAACTGGAACCTGCTTCGACGATGAGGTTTCCTAATGCTGGACCAAAGCTTCTACCTCCGGGAAGTGCTGAGTGTCCTGTACTCTTCTTACCGATCCTGTGGGCTTCCATGCTATCATAGCATATACTTGATTCACCTACTCTTCCCTCTGTGATGAGTTCTACTCGCTCCTTGGGGACCCCCTCACCATCCACAGGAACCGCTAACACCGTCTCTGGATGACGGGAGTCATCTATAATTGATAGTTTAGGATCAAATATCCGTTCTCCATCATGTTGACAAACGAAGCTGGTACCCGTCCTCCATGCACGAGCTGCGAAGCCATTGGTAACCGAACCTAGTGCCACAATACCTGCATTTGGCATCAGTATTGCTTCGTAGACGCCGGGTTCTAGCATAATTGGATTGAGGCCGTGTACGCTATTCTCAGCAACATTGACACCTGTCTCCACTGTTTTTAGATCTCTAAGGCTCCGTGAGACCTCCCCGTCAACACTGTAGCTGAGACTCTCCTGTGGACCACTGATAACTGTGACACTGGTTGCAGCCAACGTGTACTCTGCTTCCGCTGAGACGCCCAAACTGTTGGCTACTGCATACCTGTACATTCCAGTGGACACTGAGCCAGAAACTGTTGTTACATCATCGCTGACCCCGTGGGCTGCATCAATGATCTCCTTAACCACCTTAGCCCGTACCTCAGGGCTGCACTCAGCCGTGGCTTTATTCACTGAGCCAAATATTGGGGTCCACGGCATTGGCTCGGGGAGGCTAACAAAGTTCTTGTTTGGTGGAACAAGAGATGCTGTTGCCAGAGCCTGTTTGACTGCTCTGCTGCCTGCCTCCTCTGTTAGTGCATTGATCCTTGCGATGCCAATACTTCCGCCCTTCACCGCCATTACATTGATACCTCCCATGCTTCGATATACGTTCTGGTGGATCTGGCTAGCCGCAAACCGGGTTAGACTACTGTCCTCGCTGTGAATCTGCACCTGCACCTGGTCTGCCCCAAACTTAATGGCCTCATTACTAAGATGTTCTGCAAGGGTTCTATTATTCATGCACTCCACATCCTCACATTCTTGAATCGGGCTGTACCCACCCCGTGACCAACGTAAATGCCCTGACCAGGTACCGCCTTCCCGCATGCCGTAGTGCCGTCCATCCTCCAGTCATCATGGCTGACTGCATCGCAACTACCCCAAAACTCGGGGGTGATACCTGTGTAAACTACGTTCTTATAGAGTCCCTCAATGCTACCGTCCTTGATCTGGTAAGCAGTCTCGACTCCGAACTGGAAGTTGAGCCTACGGTCGTCAATACTATGGCTCTTGTTGTACTGGAGGAGGACGCCCTCCCTGGTGTCTTCAACGATCTCCTCCCACTTCCAGTCCCCTGGCTCCAGATTGACATTTGTCATCCGTACAATGGGAAAATCATAGGGATAAACTGCTCTGGTACATCCCGTGGATTCCAAGCCTAGCTCTGCAGCTGTCTCCCTACTCGAGAGGTAGTTCACAAATTCACCCTCTTTGATGAGGTAGGATTTATGGGCCTTGACGCCGTCGTCATCGTAGGCGAAGGTTCCCAATCCCTTGGGCTCCGTAGGATCAGCAACGAGGTTAACAATCTCTGAGCCAAAGCGGTATCCTGTTCCCCTTTTATCCGTGGTAAGAAAGCTAGTACCGGCAAAGTCCGCCTCGGTTCCCAGTGCCCTATCTAGTTCGGTTGGGTGGCCTACGGATTCATGGATCTGGATGACCATCTGATCGTGTCTAATTACTGCATTGGTATTTGTCTCGGGTAGTTTCTCGGCATTCAGAAGGGCTACGGCCTCTTTTCCAACAGTTTCAGCGTGGCCTGGTAGATCTAGCTCCTGAAAGTGTTCGTAACCGGTTGTACAATACCTTCCCCTCCGGTCTGGGTACCTACGGGGTTGACTCTCCCCACTTCGGACAGCTGTACATTCTAGGATACCTCCACACCACTTCATCTCCTGATCGATTTTGGCTCCCATGCTTGTGACTAGTAGTTTCTTATCCCGGTATGCCCGGTAGGTAGCTGTAGCTGTTCTAATGAGTTTCGACTGGCTTCGGGTGGTTGACTCGGCTTGTATTAGGCTGTCAATAATTACTCCGTCATCGACCTTGAATGGGTCCAGCTTGAGGGGAGTCCTGTAGGAGTCCACTACTGGTTTCACATCGGATAAACACACCTTAGAACGCCTGACTATCGCTGTAGCCCGGGCAATTTTGATTGCTTTCTCTACAGATGCTTCAATGGAGTTCATGTCTATGCTTCCGGCGAAGCCCCAAGCACCATCAACCAAGCTTCGAATACCAAAACCACCGGTTAATATATTCTGGGCAGTGGAGACGTTCCCATCACGGACAGTTATGGTCTTGGTCTCTACTTCACCGACACGAATGTCAGCGTAATCAGCCCCGAGTCCTAGTGCCTTTTCAATGGCTTTATAGCAATAATCTAGATTCATGATGAATGATATGTCAAACTAAGTTTAGACTTTTGCCTACCATTACAGTATTCTTGATATATAATCCGAGCTCCGACATGATAATTATCATTAAAAAAGGAATGGAAAAATAGTATTATAGTGATTCTATGAGAATTTCACTTACAATTGTGAGAAAGTTGGTCCAGTTTTCCTTTTCACTAGATGACCATCCCTGAGTTTTTGCTATTTCTTCTCGTAGTTTAGTGTAGAGTAATATGTCATGTATCTCGGTAATGTGTTCTTGTAGTTCCAATACCTTTTCTAGGGCTTTAATGAGGGTGAATGGTCCGTACCCCCATGGCATCTGTTTGGCCATGAATATGAGGTAGCTAATATAGTCCAAGTAGAGTTCATCGAGTTCAGGCATCCCAGGATCTCCTGCAATTGTTAATGTACGCAATTTCAGCTATAGGCCGACGTGGCTTCACCTTAGGTATCTCATCGGGGTAACCCACAGTGATCAACAGCATGGGCTCTATATCCTCGGGGATATCCAGCAACTTACGAATCGCATCCCTGTTAAAACCACCAATAGGGCATGTCCCTAAACCCAGCGCGTAGGCGGCAAGCATCACATTCTGACTGGGAAAACCAGTTGCCAAACCCGTCCGAGCTTCTAACGGTGTACTATTTCGTGTCAAATCAAGGCAGACGAAGATACAAGCCGGAGCAGCACCCCACATCATAGGGCTCAATCTCTTTACATTCCTCATTACACGGGCATCTGTAATTACAATAAACTTCCATGACTGACGGTTAGCTCCCGTAGGAGCCCACTGACCGGCTCTCACCAGCTTTTCCATAACATCAAGGGACACAGGATCAGATTTATACTTCCTGACACTCCTGCGACCTCGTAATGTATCAAACACATCCATATTAAAACTCAATTAAAACAAATAATATATAAAAAACCCCTAAATAACCGGTATAATCAACAGTTTTCAGTACCGTTCTGCATCCTAGAACAACTGTTCGAAACCCTAGGATTAAGTAAAATCAAACATATGTATAATTGAATCAAGATGATACTATCAAATCTAAATCCGTCTAAGAGCAAGCTAGCAACATATGCATTTTCAGCCTTCTTAGTCGGGATATTATTAGTGAACAGCACAATGCTGCTAACACCCCAACAGCTACCTTTACAGACAAATATTCAGAGCTTCCCCAGTACCCTTTCACGGTTTACCAGCTACTCTGAGCTCCGGAACTTTGTTATAACTCATCAGTCCAGCAGCTTCTATCCCTACTCCTGGAAAGGAGGTATGAGGGGTCCCATGGTCATGTTTGACTCAGCCCTATCAGCAGCTGAAGGCAGCAACCAGGTACCTGGCGACTATAGCACCACCAACATACAGGTGGAAGGTGTAGACGAAGCTGACCTAGTAAAAACAGATGGATTATACATCTACCTTGTCTCAGAGAACAAAGTCCATATAATCAGAGCTTACCCTAGCGAGGAGGCAGAACTAGTCAGCACCATCACGCTTGAAGGATATATCATGAACATCTACATAAACGGAGACAAACTCATAATCCTCCAAGCAGGAGACTATGGACCAATACTCTATGAGAAGATGATCGCTCCGGAACCCTACCCGTACCCCTATTTACAGCAAACCGTACTCCACGTCTATGACGTAAACAATAGAGCAAATCCAACCTTGGACCGCACAATCAAGTCTGAGGGATCCTTAGTAGACACACGGATGATAGGCGATTACGTCTACCTCATAACTCAACAGTCAAACATACTATATAATGACACAGAAATTTGGTTACCTATATTCAGAGACGGTGAAGAGGAAATCCATGTAGAAGCCGACATGATCTACTATCACAACGTCACCGACAACTGGTTTAGCTACACTCACATAATCTCCGTGGATACCCAGAGCGACGAGGAGATAGGCCACGAAACCTTCCTCATGGGAGGGGCAAGTACCCTCTACGCTAGCCTCGATAACATCTACCTCACTGGCTATAGCTGGAACGAAGACGGTGGAGCAACCAAAATATTCAAAATCAGCGTAGACGGCCGCAGCATCGAGTACACCGCAGACGGAACCGTACCCGGCACAGTCCTGAACCAGTTCAGTCTAGATGAACATAATGGTTACTTCAGAATCGTCACCCAGAGTGGATATGCTTCACAAAGTGGAGAGTACACTAGCCAGACCGAACTTTACATCCTCAATAACACATTGGACATAGTAGGTGAAGTCAATGGGTTGGCTCCCGGAGAGAACTTACATAGTGTCCGCTTCATGGGAAACAGAGCATATCTGGTCACATTCAAGAAGGTAGACCCTCTATTCGCTATAGACGTTAGTGATCCTGAGAATCCACAAGTAATGGGAAAACTAAAGATACCTGGCTTCAGCGACTACTTACACCCTTACGATGAGAACATGCTCATTGGAATAGGTAAGGAAACAGTTGAAGCAGAGGATCCAAACAGGGACTTTGCATGGTACCAGGGAATCAAGATCAGTCTCTTCGATGTATCCGATATAGAGAACCCTCAGGAATTAGCCAAGATCGAGATAGGTGACAGGGGTAGCGACACACCTGCACTTAGGGAGCATAAATCCGTACTCTTCGACAAGGAACGAAACCTACTAGTAATCCCAATCCTTGAGGCACAGATCGACGAAGAAGATTACTCAAGTGAAATACCAGACAACGCTTACGGTGACTATGTTTATCAGGGAGCCTACGTATTCGACGTCAGCCTAGAAGGCATCAGTCTCCGTGGAAGAGTCACACAGATAGACGATCCCGAGGAATTCATTAAATCAGGATGGTACCACAACAGCGACTATACAATAACTCGAAGTCTATACATTGATGACGTACTATACACAATAAGCAGCAGCATGTTACAGCTTAATAGCTTAGATGATCTTAGCCAACTCGGTCGAGTAGACCTAAACTAATTTTTTTTCTATTTTATTATAAAAACAAGTCGTCAACAGTATGATATTAAATTCAGCTTAACTTGGAGCATAAAACTTACCATTAATTTTTCCTTCGCGTAGATCAGTGATAACTGAGTCCTTAGTTGCACCATACAGGTTACTAGCAATCTCAGTGAGTCTTTCCAAGTCCAATACGCGCGCGCCACGATGTAGAAGATGTGGACGGGTCTTCAGTCCTGGGGACACCATAATAAAAACAAAAGTACATGCATATAAAATGGATAACTCATTTTTCTGTATTGAACACTTCTATACTGAAACAACCATAACAACTAATTTACACCCATTGGGGATGACCTAGCAGAATAATTAATACACGCGCTTGTACGAGAAAATAGAAATAAAAAAAAGTTGTGCCCCTTTTGGGCTTACTTTATTCCAAGATATTTCGCGATGTTACTACCTTCTTGGACAACAGGGACAATTGTATCATCTTTACTGCTCAATATAGTGGTTACACCCGGTCCGTGTCCTGCACTATAGCTCCAGCCATGAATGACCACACCGATAGTGACTGCACCTTCATAGTAACCTCTACCCCACCAGTTGAGTTGATCGTGTAAGCAGACGATGTCACCGAAACGAATGTCTTTCAAATTGAATTCATCAAAGACTGTATCGCAGGTTGTCTGGATGTCATAGTCTATAGTCACAGGCCACATGCCATACCCAGATCCCATCATATAGCATGGGTACTCGCTTGCAACAGGGACATACAGTTTACCTTTCTTCTCCTCAATACCCAGCTTCTGCAGGAGATCGGGGTCAATCTTGTTTACTCGAACCTTGTCCTTGTAGTCATCAAGTTCAAGACCTGTACCATAGGCCTTAATTTTCATCTTGTCCCCTGGAATGATCTTTTCCTGAGCTTCCTTTGGAAACCAAACCATGAAGCTACCATGCTTTCCAGTTACATATCCACCGGTACCCTTGGCGTCCCCGCTGACTAGTTCGACCTCGTTTCCAATGTGAGCCAGTACACCCAGTGCAGATGCAGCTGAGGGATCCTTGTTTGTGATGCTTAACCCGGGTTCAGTATGTTCTCCCTCTGCACTGAAGTAGCATAGATCCCCAACCTTTACGTTGTGCTTGACCCCTGACATTCCTAAACCGATTCTAGGTACTCCATCCCAGTCAACTCTGTATCCCCGTCCAGCGGATGGATGATTGACTTCAGCCATTACAATCTGCTTCAGAAGCCTATCCTTGTTTGTTTTCAGCATTTTTATACCCCCACTCCTAGATATTTAGCTACATTAGCCGATGGATCAACTCTTGTTTTGATCTTTCCATGTTTAGAGCTCGCGATAGCCATAACTCCTGGTCCTTGACCAGCCACATGGCTCTCACCTGTGGTTACTACACCAACTGTGATAGCACCCTTGTAGTACCCCTTACCATAAGATATGAGTCCATCTTGGAGGGCAACAATGTCACCGAATTTCAGGTCAGATAACCCCAATTTTTCCACTAAATGTGGCGGGTTAGACTGAATACACCATGTGCCGGATTCAGCTGAGCTACCACCAACACCATAACCCATAGCAATTATAGGTATAACCTTCGCTACAGGTAGTTCTAGTGTTTCTCCATCTAACTCCGGGTTCATTGCTTCAAAGAAACTGGGGTCCATGTTGTAGACGTTTCCGTCGAATCCCTCAACTTTGAAGGCGACTCCATTGGAGTTGACTTTAATTTTATCTCCGATAAGGAGCTTTTCCTTTGTCTCTTGGTCAAAGTGAGTTTGAATATGTCTGCTTGTGCCTCCCATACCACCCTTACCGGTGATGTAACCTTTGGCTCCCTTTGCTGCACCGCTGACAACCTCAGCGACGTTACCGATACAACTGTACTTTACAAATGCCTGGGCTGAACCAGGAGCATTTCGTCCCGCTGAGGCCGAGTCATCAACACCCATGAGAGCGACTCCGGGCTCCATGTATTCTGTTTGGGGCCATCCGAGGCATGGGTCACCAACCTTGACATTGAGCTTGATTCCTCCGATTCCGATACCAAGCTTTGGCTTTCCATCCCAGGTTGTGACATAGCTACCGCGACCGCTGACCGCCAGGGTCGGTGCTGAGACCTTTCCCATAACGACCTGACGCATCAGGCAGTCCTTATTTGTCTTAACTACCATTAAGAAACCTCCTTAATCATAGTCACAGTACTTAAATCATTTTTCGCAGTTTCACTGACGTTGAGATTTCTCATGATGTTCTTGAGAAGATTCTTCGAGCGGGAGCACAGGCTCCATCAGGAGGTAACAGACAGCCTTGGAGATTCATAATGGTCACAGACTCTGAGAAGATCAAACAGTTTGATCCAGATGGTAAATGGCAGAGTTTTGTTAGCTCTGCGCCTGCGGTCCTAGTTGCATGCGCTAATCCCCATGATACCTGGGAGAGGTATGATGAGAATGACCAGCGTTGGGTGTTGGACACCTCTGCAGCAATTGAAAATATACTTATCGCTATGCATGCATTAGGTCTGGGGGCAGTTTGGACACTTAGTTTCAGCAAGAATATCGTAAGAAAAGTATGTAGCATTCCAAAACACTGGCAGATAATCAGTATAGTTCCCTTTGGTTACTATGATGCTGAGAGTGACGTAAACAAACGGATGAGACCACGTAGACCTCTGGAGGAAGTGGCTTTCCTTAACGACGCAGAAACGCCCTTCTCCTAACCACTTTTATCTTCTTAATACCATTTTATCTTGGTTTCAATGATCTTTGGCTTTGACCTGGATGGCGTACTTTGTGAATACGATGACTCACAATATCATGTAATGAGGAGGATGCCAATAGAGTACCAGCGAATTGCCTGGCGTCAATTCTTCAGTGAGAGAAAACCTCTGTTGAATCCTGAGCTTTTTCTTCATGAAGATGATGAATACTATGTAATTACAGGGAGAAATCAGGAACTAACGGAGATCACAATAAAATGGTGTCAAAAGTATCTTCCGAACGCTAAAGGCGTTTTTGTTAAGGGCGGTAGACCTTATTATGAGCACACTGAGGCGGAGCAGGACAGCTACGTCAAAGATTTTAGTCTTAATGGCAAAGCTGAGAAGATAATAGAACTGGGTATTCACGTTTATTTCGAGGATGAACCAAGGAATGTAAGTAGACTAAGAGAATTGTTACCAAATGTTATTGTTATTCAGTATGGTGGAAAATTTCAGACTACACATCCATCATGAACCTTGTTCTAGAACTGAAAGCACTGCAATACGCGCGCGCGTTAATTGTCAAAAATGCTATATTCTAAAAAGAATACTTTTACTAAGCTACCATGTCACCGAGTCTTCTTTCTTTTGAAAATTATAATAAACTGGAGGCTCTGAATAACCCCCACTTACTTAAGCAAGTTGAGCGATTTATCAAGATCTGTAAACCTGCAAAAGTATCGGTGATCACAGATTCACCCGAAGATGTTGCATATGTCCGCCAACTATCTTTAGATCTGGGTGAAGAGCAAAAACTGAATATGAAGGGTCACACTGTCCATTTTGATGGTTATTATGATCAAGCCCGAGATAAGACTAACACAGCAGTACTAACGCCCCAATGGATGAAGCTAAGTAAAGGAATCGTCACAATCCCTCGAGATGAAGGGTTAAGGAACGTTCTAAGCATACTAGAAGAATCAATGAAAGGTAAGGAATGCCTCATCAGATTTTTCAGTCTCGGGCCGACAAACTCCAGATTTACACTGTGTGCCCTCCAAATAACCGACAGTGCATACGTAGCTCACAGCGAAGACATTCTTTATAGAAGTGGTTACGAGCAATTCAAAAAGCTGGGAAACTCCGAAGATTTCTTCACATTCGTCCATAGTGCAGGGAAATTGGACAAACAAAACTGTTCAATAAACACAAAGCAGAGACGTATCTACGTAGATGTCGTAGATGGCAAAGTCTATAGTGTTAACAACCAATACGCTGGGAACAGCCTAGGTCTGAAGAAACTGGCATTACGGTTAGCACTATACAAGGCAAACCATGAGGACTGGCTTGCTGAGCATATGCTTCTCATGGGTGTACACCCAGAGCGAAAGAACCGGGTTACATACTTTGCAGGAGCATACCCCAGCGCATGTGGAAAGACCAGTACCGCTATGATTCCGGGACAGAGTATCGTAGGTGATGACATAGCCTACCTCCGAACTGACTCTGAGGGCAATTGTAGAGGTGTAAACATCGAATCAGGGGTATTTGGTATCATTAAGGATGTCAATCCGGTGGATGACCCCCTTATCTACAAGGTACTCACAACCCCCAGGGAGATGATATTTAGTAATATTCTCATCAAAGATAAGGTACCCTACTGGCAAGGAATGGGTTATGACGATATCCCCGATAGAGGTATAAACTTCAGCGGTGAGTGGTGGAAGGGAAGAAAGGATCCAAATGGGAATGAAATTCCTTTAGCCCACAGTAATGCTCGTTATACTATTCGGATAAGCGAGTTGGAAAACGCTGATCCCCACATTGATGACCCCAAAGGCGTCATAGTTGATGGACTATTTTATGGAGGTCGTGATTCGGACACCAATGTCCCCATTGCCGAAGCTTTAAACTGGAAACACGGTGTCTATCTTGGTGCTACAATCGAATCTGAGACCACGAGTGCGACTCTCGGTGCGGTTGGGGTTCGCAAATCGAGTCCCATGGCAGTTATGGATTTTATGGTTGTACCCCTACATACCTATCTGAGAAATCATCTTCGGTTCGGTAAGTCTCTCAAGAAATGTCCTAGGGTCTTCTCCACGAACTACTTTCTTAAAAATGATGGTGCGTACACCAATGAAAAAGTGGATAAAAAAGTCTGGGTTCTCTGGGCTGAGGGTAGGATCCACGGGGAATACGACTCTATTAGGACTCCCATAGGTTACATACCCCACTACAAGGACCTAAGAGAGATGTTTAGAGAGGTCTTCAATCGGGATTATACCCAGAATGAGTATGAAATCCAGTTCAGCATCAGAGTGGAGAAATTCCTAGAGAAGATCAAACGGATGAAGGATATGTTCAGGATGGAAAAAGAAATGCCTGAGGAGTTTTGGCAGGTTCATGAAACTCAGAAGACACAGCTGGAGATTCTACTTAAAAAAGGGAAAATAATGCCCCCATCTTTCTTCATATAGTTCTACCATACTTCTCAAATATTGTCTCCAACTGGTCGTAGGGTAGAGCATACCTGATTCTACCCTGTTTTCCGGTCATAGTTTCCGCTTTTAATAAGGCGTTGATTATCGCCTCCTCGGTTGCTTCGATGGTCGCTCGGTAAAGGGGGTTAATTTTCAGGTCCTTGATTGGATTGTCTAGTTTTCTCTGTCCCGTAGTGAATGCTATACTAAAGTCACCACTACTGTTGCTGCAGTTGCTTCCCGTCCGTGCCAGACCTATAATTGCTCTTTTTGCGACTTTTTGTAGCTGCCTTGAAGTCATCTCGATGTCAGTGGCAATGATCATCATAATACTGTTCCCAAGAGTAGGGGTTGGTTTCTCCAGTAATGTCAGCTCTCTGCCCACAGGTACACCGTCTATCAAGAGGTCATCTTTCCTACCACAGTTGAGCTGGACGAGAACACCGAGAGTGAAGTCATCGTTGACTCTGCTAGCGGTGCCAATACCTCCCTTGAGACCGTAGCCGATCATGGGTGTTCCCCCTCCGACACAACCCTCTTCCACGGGGCCCTTACCGTTCCGAGCAGCATCTAGAGCCCTGAATACGTGCTCCCGGTTTACGTGTCTACCGTAGTTGTTGGTGAGGTATCCCCCGTTAGTCTCCCCAACGACTGCGTTGAAACTTTCAGGAGTTTCTCCATATACTTCATGTATGTAGTCTACAAGTGCGTCTGCAACCTTCCAGGTGTTGAGGGTCTCGGTAAGCATAATGGGGGACTCTAAATTTTCCTCACTCATGATCTGGGGTAAACCAGTTGCCTTCCCATAAGGGTTGAAGAGGTCTACAGCTGCTGTTACCTTCTTCTTGATGAAGTTTCCCTGGTGGGGTAGTATGGCTGTTACACCTGTGCGTATGTTTTCTCCTTCGATGATTGTGCAATGTCCGACTCCAACACCATCCACATCTGTGATGGCGTTATGTTTTCCCGGTTTCATTGCGCCAATTTCTACGCCAAAATCTCTGGCTCTAACTCTTCCCATATGTATTGCCTTGTTGAATAAGTTGAAAATGTTTGGGGCTAGTACCTTCGTCTCCTCTTCGGGTATGGTTGGAATGGCGTACGGGGTTCAATGTTTACCCAGTCCACTTCATCATGAAGGTTTCTGAGACTGTAAAGGATATCATATGTTATCCACCTTGAAGCCCTTGGGCGTTTTTGATAAATCCAAAGGCCGTATTGCCCCTGCTGTTCCTGGATGTATTCTACGAGATCAGCTACTTTGGGATCTTCTCTGGATGCTTCAACTCTCCAACATAAGTCCAGTATCTGGACTAAGTCGAAGCGTGCGTAATAGGTTAGGAAGCCTGTTGCTTTTTCTGCACCGATTAGTCGGGCTATTTCATACCCCATGCTCTGGCGTTCCCTTGTCTCTCGGCCTAGGAGGTGCTGGAGAGCTCTCTGGGTTTCACCGCTTTTTCGTCTTGAGGGATGGAGTGCTAGACTTGCCAATGCGCCTGTTGTGTTGCTTCTACATCCCCAGCGGGAGTGGGGGAGTTTTCTGTATCCTGCGACGTAGCCGTAGTTTCCTTTAGCTATACCTGTGGGCCATGCTCCATCAGATAGCCGTTGTTTTAGTAACCACTCGTAGGCTCGCTCTGAACGTTTATCTGTTGCGTATCCGCATTGTGCGAGAGCTCTAAGGGGAATTGAGGTTTGCAAACTGATGACATCATAATTTGCCTCTCCCTCGGAATCTGTGGAATGATTGCCTAAT
>RCNB010000544.1_pt1 | contig 24772 bp, 16 predicted proteins | sample 2041321 | NCBI WGS metagenome assembly RCNB01 (sample SAMN09708232, study PRJNA481090) | Marine sediment metagenome, whole genome shotgun sequencing project. | reverse complement strand
GTCCACACGGTTTAAATCCGTGGGGCCAACAATTTGAGATACCAAGGGGAATTCGCGAATATCCGGAACCATAGTCCTCACGGTTTCTCTAATTCTAGTGTTCACACGGCTAGCGAAATCAAGGATCCGTGAGGCCTATAGTACCTATACTGGACTACACGGCTCTGAACCGTGAGAAATATCTCTTTGATGGCCAAATGTCAGATTCAAAAAGCGCCCTCTCGGACGCTTTCATCTCAGGTAGCGGGGGTTGGATTCGAACCAAGGACCTTCAGGTTATGAAATGCTAAGGATAGCCTTGTCTTGAACGCGCAAGCCGCTGCACTGTATCCTTCTGCTAAACCCTTCAGCCATAAAGGAGGCAGCAATGGACACCGCAGCGACCTGCAAATTTGAGTATACCTTGGAACGCATGCTTTACATGGCCATCGATACAACAACACCCGTGTCATCCAGCGCCTTGCGTAACTCCTTTATGGTGGTTTCAGCTTCAGCCAGAGTGGCATCGATCTGGACCAGGTCATTGTCATGGAAATTAACCCCATACGCGCCCACCTCACCAAGCAGGTAAACCAGGTCAGCAGGCATCTTCGGGTCGCGTGTCGGAGTGCCTAAGGGATCGCGGCCGATGTTGCCGACCGTCCACAGGCCGAAGGTGAATTTGTTCTCCGGTTTGGGAGTGTACTCAGTCATCATAATCTCCTTATGGACAGGCCTTCCCTACGGCCCAGCCTCACGATAGAGAAAATGTACCAGCGGTAAGGAAGTTTGGCAGTTTCAGCTCCTCCCCAGAAGGGTCTCAATCTCCTGCATCTGCTCGCTGGCCAGCGCGCCAAATTGGAGCGCACCGCAGTTCTCCTCGACTTGCTCCACCGTGCGGAATCCAGGAATGGGGATTGTCTGCTCGCTGCGCGCCCACAGCCAGGCGATTGCACCCTGGGGTAAGGTGCGCCCATCGCTGGCAAGTATCTCGCGCACCGCTTCCATTTTGCTGAGCCATTCGGGGTTTGGTTTGCCATCCATAAAATACTTCATCCACCCGGGGCTTTTCTCGCCGCGCACATCGTCCAGAGATGGCTTGGTGTCAGCCGTGTATTTACCCGACAGCAATCCCATCGCCAACGGTCCGCGGTTTATGGCCGCCAGGTCGTACTTTTCACACAAGGCGATAACGGCCGCATTATCGTCGAGCACATTGAGTTGAAGCTGAATCGCGGTGCAATTTTCACCCTTAGCGAAAAATTCGGCACGATCGGTGAAATCGGTGCTCCATCCATAGGCGCGGATCTTGCCTTCGTGTACTAGGCCTTCCAATGTTTCACGGACGGGTCCGGCCTTCTCTGCCGGATAGCCATTATCATGAAACTGGAACAGGTCTAAGTAATCGGTGTTCAGACGGCGCAATGACGCTTCGCAAGCCTGGCGGATGTAATCCGGCGATGCGTCCGAGCGTTCGACCTGCTTCGTCGCTTCATCAAAGACATTCGAAAACTTGCTGGCAATGACCACTTCCGACCGCCGGTCGGCAAAAGCACGGGCCAGCACTTTCTCGCTGTGCCCGGCGCCATAGACATCTGCAGTATCAAAGAAATTGACGCCCATAGCCACTGCAGCATGGATGGCCCGGATCGACTCCTCGTCGTCCACCTCACCCCAACCGAGCGGCGTCTCCCCTGCCCAGAACGGGCCGCCTATCGCCCAGCAACCCATGCCCAGCGCACTTACCTCGATGCCTGAGCGCCCAAGTTTACGTGTTTGAGTCATGATCTCACCTCTCGAATTTCTACGCGGCAAACAAAGGGAGGAACACACATCCTAAGCTGTCGCCTCCAGCTCATTTTCAAGCATCACTTTTCGATACCATTTCGCACTGGATTTCAGGGTGCGCTGCTGCGATTGGAATTCGACATAAACGATCCCAAAACGCCTGGAATACCCGTAAGCCCACTCAAAGTTGTCCAGCAAAGACCAGACAAAGTACCCTAATACCGGGACACCGATCTGGATGGCTTTATGGATCATCGCTAGATGACGCTTGATGTATGACAGGCGCGCGGGATCATCCACCTGTCCATCGGGACCTACTTCATCAACAAAGGCGGCACCATTTTCGGTGATATAGAGATCCGGGAAGGAATAGTCAAAATGTAGACGCCCCAAAATGTTGAAAAGGCCTTTCGGGTAAACCTCCCAGTCCATCTCGGTGACTTCATCACCCCGGAAGACCGTGCGCGGTTCATTCTCTTCCTCACTGACTTCGTCCGACCGGGCAATGCCGCGGGAGTAATAATTGATGCCCAAGAAATCAATAGGAACAGAAATCGCATCCAGATCCCCTGGTTGTACAAATTCCATCGGATTGCCAAAGCTTTGGACCATATCCTGTGGATAGCCGCGGCCAGCCAGAGGATCCAGATAAAAGCGGTTGATATAACCATCCACCCATGTAGATGCCTTCCTGTCGGCAACGCTTGGGGAGGCTGGTTCTTGTGGCGATAAATTCAGCGTAATGCCCACATCTGCTTCCGGACAGTTGGCGCGAATCACTGGCACGGCCCGCCCGTGTGAGAGCAACAAGTGATGAGAAGCGGCTATGGCCTCGTCCTGATTGGTATGGCCAGGCGCGTGGTGTCCCATGCTGTAGCCAACGAACGCGCTCACCCAGGGCTCGTTCAACGTGATCCATTTCTGGACCCGATCCCCCAGCGCCCGGCTGACGATATCAGCATACTCGGTGAAAGCATCCACGATTCCACGTACCGGCCAGCCACCCTCATCCTGCAAAATCTGAGGCAAATCCCAGTGGTACAAAGTTATGAAGGGCTCGATGCCCACTTCCAGCAGGGCATCCACGAGTTGGCTGTAAAAATCGAGCCCGGTCTGATTGACCTCACCCCTGCCGTCCGGCAGGATGCGCGGCCAGGCGACCGAGAAACGATAGGCCCTCAATCCGAGTTCTTTCACCAGGGCAATATCGTCACGCCAGCGACGATAATGATCGCAGGCTACATCGCCCGTATCGCCATTCTCCACCTTGCCGGGGGTATGGCTGAAGCGGTCCCAGATGCTTTCACCTTTGCCGTCCTCATCCCATGCGCCCTCAATTTGATAGGATGCGGTTGCCGCCCCCCAGATAAAGTCTTTCGGGAACGCAAGTTTGTTGCTGCTCATACACCACTCTCCAATAATTATTTATAGTTAGATTTTACGGACAACCCAACCACTCGATTGGTTGGCTGCCCACAACCCCAGAGCAACGTTGCCAACACCATGGTAACAGGGATGACATGACGCATAGGTACTTTCTCCAAATTCAAAAGCGATTTCTATTCAAGAATAATGAAAACGTCCATGGATTTGGTCCCTTTCTTGGGAAGGGGAATGATGTCCCCTGAAACGGCATTTCCATCGACCTCAAGACGGACGTTGCTACCCGATCCATGCCTCTCGACTTTGATCTCGTAACGAACACCTCGATACATACGCACTGCTTCGAAGCTATCCCAGCTTGATGGGATGGCCGGTGCGATCTGCAAGCCTTCATAGGTTGGGCGGATGCCCAGAATCCACTGCGTGATGGCGACATAATTCCACGCGGCTGCACCGGTCAGCCAGGAATTCTTGGCTTCACCATAGTCTGGCGCATCCTTTCCGGCAATCATCTGCGCGTAAACGTAAGGTTCGCATTTATGGATATCGCTGATCTCCTCGCGTGCAGAGGGGTTGATGCGTAGGTAATAATCGTATGCTTTATCCCCGCGCCCGATCATGGTCTCGGCGATCATGATCCACGGGTTGGTATGACAGAAAACACCCGCGTTCTCCTTATATCCAGGGGGATAAGATGAGATCTCACCCAGATGTAAGTAATATTTACTGAAGGCTGGTTGCTGCAGCACGATACCGTGCGGCGTTGCCAGGTGTTCGGCTGTCGAATCCAGGGCTTGAAGCGCGCGACCATCTTCTATGCCCAAGCCTGCCATCACACAGACGCCCTGCGGCTCGATGAAAATCTGACCTTCGTCGTTTTCCCGAGACCCTAAAACACGTCCAAAATCATCATACGCCCGGCGGAACCATTCGCCATCCCATCCGGCGGACCAGATAGCTGCCTCCATCTCTTGCACTACTTTTAAACAGGCTTCTGCTTGTTCAGCATTGCCCAGATGGTCAGCTATTGCCAGCATCTCCTTGGCAGCTAACACGAACAACCCGCCGATGAAAACACTCTCCGCTACCATACCTTCTTTATTATTCGTAGTCTGGAAAGACTGCCCCGGTGAATCTGAGAAGCAATTCAAATTCAGGCAATCGTTCCAATCGGCGCGGCCGATCAGCGGTAAGTCGTGTGGGCCAAGACGGTCAAGTGTGTACTGGATCGAGCGCTGCAAATGCTCATAAAGCGGTTCTTCAGTGCGAGGTTGATTATCGTAGGGCACGGCTTCATCCAAAATTCCCCAATCTCCCGTCTCTTTCAGATAGGCAGCAACCGCTAGCACCAGCCAGAGCGGATCATCGTTGAAGTTGCCACCGATGTCATTGTTGCCTCGCTTGGTCAGTGGCTGATACTGGTGATAGGCTCCCCCGCTGGGCAGCTGCGTGGCGGCCAGCTCTATAATCCGCTCTCGTGCTCGCTCTGGCACCAGGTGTACGAACCCTAGTAAATCCTGATTCGAGTCGCGAAAGCCCATGCCGCGGCCAATACCACTCTCAAAATACGAAGCGGAACGACTCAGGTTGAACGTGATCATCACCTGATAGACGTTCCAGATATTAACCATGCGGTTGGTATGCGTATCCGGCGTTGTAACTTGAAACTTGCTCAACAGTTCATCCCAATACAAGCGTAAAGACTGGAACGCGTTTTCAACTTCTCCGGGCTGGATGTACTTCTTAATAACGGGTAATACTGAACGCTTGTTGATGGTTTGCGAATCCAGGGGATAAAACTTTTCGTCAGCCGGGTTTTCATGATAGCCCAGAATAAAGATAACCTTTTTTTGCTCACCCGCTCTCAATTGGACTTTAATCTGCTGCGCTCCAATAGGCTGCCAACCATGGGCGATCGAGGCCGACATCTCACCTGTTTCTACTGCAAGCGGTGAATCCCAGCCCCGGTATGGACCCAGAAAGGCTTCGCGCTGGGTATCGAATCCTGTCAAAGGTTCGGAACAAGCCAGATAAGCGAAGTGAGTGCGCCGTTCTCGATATTCCGTCTTGTGGTAGATAATGCCGTCAACCACTTCCACTTCACCAATCGAGTAATTTCGCTGAAAATTTGTGGCGTCATCCATGGCGTCCCACAAATTGAACTCCACTGCCGCATAAACTGATAACGACGCAGTCTCATCACGATGATTGGTGAGAGTCAGTTCCCAGATTTCAAGATTTTCTTCCAGGGGAACAAAATACAATGTGGATGCTTCGACCCCGGCCAGTTTGGAACGGATGAGTGTGTATCCCATGCCATGCCGGCATTCGTACTCTTCCAGGGGGATGCGCGTCGGCTGCCATGACGGCGACCAAAACAGAGGCCCTGATTCTTGATCTACAGGGCCATCATCACGAAGATAGAGGTAGCGCCCGCTTGAATCCAACGGTGCGTTATTGTAGCGATAGCGGGTCAGACGGCGAAGACGAGCGTCTCTGTAGAAGGAGTACCCGCCTGCGGTGTTGGAGATGATGCCAAAGTATTCTTCGCACCCTAAGTAATTGATCCATGGCAGGGGGGTATCGGGCCGCGTGACCACATACTCGCGGCTTTCATCGTCAAAATAGCCATAGCGCATAGTGGCTCCTGTTCATACGGCAATGGTAGTGATCCCCATTTCCATTACCGAAGGATTTCCAAGATTTCTTTGTGAGACGTCCATCACTTCACCGGGTAACATCTATCCGGGCTTCTAAAATCAATAGGACATCCCAAAACCGTACGGATAGAGCGGATTCTCAGAGTCGTAAGGGACATCCGTTTTTTGGTTGCGTACCGCTTCCATTGAGCTGGGAAGCTCGAAAGGCAGTTTGCCTTCAGGGAAGGCCTTGCCAAAGACGACATTTAATACAGCCACATCATCGGCACCATACTCGCCCAATAGAGCCTTGGCCGCAGCGCTAATTTCAGGGATAACCGCCGGGCGATCCAGATACAGCACAACAATGGTGGGTACGGTTTTTGCCAAACCCAGTATTTCGGCTTTTGCCTTGCCCTTAAAATCCAGGTCGCCATGATGAAAACTGGAGGCAAAAGGATCTTTCGTCTCGACCGGTACCCAGGGAGTATCCAGTCGTAAAATTGCAAAATCTGCCTGCTCGGGTGCAGCTACCACCTCAGCGTAGGTACCTGCTACGGCCGGGTCGATATTTTTAACAAAGATTTTCGGCTTGCCTTGAAGCGGGAGGATTTGATCCTCATTCTTGAGCAGGGTCATGGCTCGTTGTTGCGAAGCCAGGCCTTCTGCAACAGCCGCCGGTTGCCCCAGGATCTGCGGAACCAGGCTTTCATCCACGAAGGGATTATTGAGCAGCCCCAATTGGAGTTTCAAGCGCAGCAGGCGGCGCACCGATTGATCGATCCGTGTTTCGGGCAACCGCCCTGATCTCACCAGTTCGACTACATATTCCGGGCAGCTTTCACCACCGAACTGGTCGACACCCGCTTCGAGCGCCTTAAGAACCCGTTCGGGCTCACTCAGATGCTCAACCCCCCATGCCCGCGCGGGCCAGAAGGCATCCATTATGTGAGCGTCTGTAATCAGACCCCAGTCGGTGCAGATTACGCCGTCAAAGTGGTATTTTTCGCGCAGCAGACCGGTGATGATCGCCTTGTTGAAGGCCATTGCCACGTTTTCATCCGTCTGGTTAACGGGGATGCCGTAATAGGGCATAATCGCTGCCGTCTGGGCTTCGAAGGCAGACTCGAAGGGGATCAGATGGTAGTCGAAGTTCTGGCCAGGATAAATTTGGCCCTTCTGGAATTCGAAATGCGGATCTAGACCTTCGTTTTGCGGTCCACCGCCAGGGAAATGCTTGGTCATGCAGGCCACACTCTGCGCACTAAGGGTTGCGCCTTGAAAGCCTGCAATGTAAGCCTTTACCAAACGCGCCGTCAGGTGGGCATCTTCGCCGAAAGTTCCGCTGATCCGTGGCCAGCGCGGTTCGGTGGCAAGATCGATTTGCGGGTGGAGCGCGACGCGAATCCCGACGGCAAGATATTCCCGCCGGGCAATGTCGGCGAACTGCTGCACCAGGTCGGCATCATCCAGCGCAGCAAAACCCAGGGTCTCACACCACTGTGAAAAATCGTTGGCGGCCATCGAAAAGATGTTACGGGTGAAGTGGTTGCGCGGGTCGGAGGCAATCGTGACCGGGATGCCTAGCCGGGTTTGTTCGGCAAAAAGCTGTAGTTTATTGTGCCAGGCCGCCACGACTTGTGCTCCCGGGATTTGCCACAGGTTAAAGTGATTCATTTTATGATCGGCAATCTGCTTTGCGGCGACCCCTCCAAACCCGGGGCCACCGGGTTTCTCTTCGATGGAGCTGTCTTCGTTGACAACAGAGCCGTTAATGAACAACGTCCCGGCTTTTTCTTCCTGCGTCATCTGCCCCAGAAGATCCTCGACGCGTGCCTCGATGGGCTGACGTGGATCTTCATAAATATCCAATTTGCCGTTTTTGTTGAGGTCACGGAATGGCAAACCATCTTCGGTTTTGATAAGGCCGGATTGCTGCCTTACAGTATCGCTGAGATGCTTGGATGTTTCACCCTGACTTGATTTCATAGATTCTTCCTCGTAATGAATTTTTTAGTCAGCAAGTACTGAATCTCCAAAATCGTCCTGAATCAGCCATCGGTGCTCGCTAATAGATGACGTCTGTGATCGTCAGTGTTGCCAAAGTCTGGATACTATTCTGCCGGGATGTATCCCATCGACCCGATGGCATCTTCCTCGACGGGAAAAACATCGTCCAGCTGGTATTCCCGGCTGCCAAGTCCCAGGGCAGCGCCATACTCAACGACTTTATAAGGGTCTTTGAGGGGGCCATGTATCCATTGTAGGGGATGCCCCTCCCTTGTGTAGATTTCCATGCTGGTAGGGACATTTTCCTCAATCAGCTGAGTTTCGCCGATTTTGTCCAATACGGCCTGGTCCAGGGCAACGATATCGTCAGAGCCGAAGATTCCCGCATCAGGGAAGACTGGCATACCGGTAAAGCCAAAACAATCACAGACCGGGGTCATCTGGGTGGCCAGCACCAGATGCGTATGTTTCCCCGCCTCGAATGTTGAGAGCGTAATATCTACACTGTTCGCGCAGGCCTCCTGGAAGGTGTGGAAGTTCACTGGGTCGATCTTCCAACTTCCTGGCGGGGCAACCTCCAGGCATCGTCCACATTGGTTGCAGGGTTCGATGTGAAGGTGCAGATCTCCGGGGTTTTCTTTGTCTTCTGAAATAGCCTTGTGGGGGCAGGAGGCGATGATTTTCTTGAAGTCATCCTTGCTAGTGGTTTTATCGCGGAACCAGTAGGGATCGAAATGGCAGGCATCGTGCATGGCAGAGCGGGTAGGACCGGCAACACAGCCCAGGGCAATATTTTTGAAAACACCACCATATGAGCAACTGGGATGCCCTTTGGCATGGGCAAAATTGATCAGAAAACTGGCATCCTGGATCATGCCAGCCACTTTCCACTCGGTAATATTCTTGTATTTTCGTTCATGGGTGTAGAAATAATCTCCTGAGGGACCTGCAGTAGGAAAGACCGGACATCCCAGGACTTCAGGGGTGTAGCCACGCTCTGTTGCGCTGACCGTATCCCATTCCAAATCACAGACGAAGGGTTTTCCGCCGCCATCTTTGACAGCCTGGACGATTTTACGAACGAAAACAGGATGAATGACAGAATAACCAATATTGTTGCCGACATGCATTTTAATGGCGACGAGTTCATCCTTTACTCGTTCGCTGATTTTAAGCTTTTCGATGATGAGATCGAGTTTGGCGGGTAGAGTTTCCTCAGCTTTGAACTGGGCCTGACGTGGGGAGCCATAAAAAACGGTGCTGACCATAAGTGATTCCTTTCATGTGTGTTCTTGTTATGATTACTGCTGTCCTTTAGCAGCACTCAGAATATTCTCGGTTCAGGGTAATCTCAGGTTTATCCGATCCTGAAATCGAGGAAAAATCATCTTAAAAAACCATCCTTGTATCGCTCAGAAACGCCTGGGAAATTTCCATATACCGGGAAAATTGCTCGCGGCGAATATTATGCCCCGCATCAGGGATGTGCGCCCTTTTGAGGTGGGGCACCGATTCCTGTAATTCCGCTACTCTTTCATCGGTCAGAATGGCTCCTTGCTCCGGGGCCGCGGTGATGAGAAGTACCGGGCAGGTGATCTGACTTAAAATCGTTGGGAAATCAACCGGGACGGTCTCCCGATGGTCAACCATTTGGGTGATTTCAGGGCTGAAACGATGCTTCGAGTCTGCCCAGGGGCCAAGTTCGGCTTCTGACCAGACCGGATTCTCCAACCGGGCAATTTCGAGCAGCTCATCCCGTGTTTTGCGTTTTATATCCGCGAACCACATGCGCATCCCCGCCCGATTTTCAGCTTCTTCAGGTGATAGCGGGCTTTCAGACCAAAACGCGGGCGGATCTTCCAAGATGATGGCCAGAGGTAAATCCGGGGTTAGACCGGCTAATGTTATCGTAATCATTGCGCCCAATGAATGGCCCATTACAACTGGTTTTTCCAAACCTAAATCAGTAATAAACCCTGACAATTCTGTTGCCATGGTTACCACATCGTAACCCTCTGCAGGAGCATCTGACTTCCCATGTCCGCGCAAGTCCACCATGATGACGTCATACTCCCCGGACAACACCTCAGCGACAGGTGACCAGCAGAGTCCATCATCGGTCATGCCATGAACCATCACAAGGGGTGGCTTTGACCCACCGCTGCGATAATAATGAAGTTTCGTTCCACGGACAGTAATATTCCCCGTTGTCCATCGATACATTTTGCCCACCTGAAAGATAGGTTTGTAATGTCACCGTCCAGGTCAACGATGACTGCCTGGCTGTGTAAGCCCTATCCTTTTCACAACCAGAAAGAAGTCTGAATGAGCTATGCTTCTTTGCCATGCAGTTGCAACAGCAACCCATCCACCATCTCATCACCAGGGATGGATAATTTATCCTGCTGGAATAATAGGACACTCACAAGTGGCATATCACCGATCATATCCATTACGTCCATGCCCATGTCCCCGTCATCGTCTGAGCCAAAGAGATCTCGATTATTGGCTTTAATCTGCTCGAACACCGGCCCCAGGACAGCACTGCTGCGCGGATCGGCCATCCATTCGCGGATGGTGGATTCCTTGTCGATTATGCACGGCAGTTCCAGAGTCGACTTCAGCGTTACGGATAACGAGTGACGGATATCTGCAGCTGAAGCCCCTATCAGGACGTCGAAATCTCCATCTTCGGTGATCCACTGTTGATATTTGGGGTGATAGTAAGCAAAAGCGCGGAAATCAAGTTCTACCGAGACAGTTTTGGTTTCGCCTGGTTGGAGTTCTACTTTAGCAAAACCTTTTAGTTCCTTATACGGTCGTACCAATTCGGATTTTTGGTCGTGTACGTAAACCTGTACGATTTCCTTCCCGGCAACCTTACCCGCGTTGGTGACATCTACCGTTAACGTCACGCCGTCGGCATCCTTGAAGGTTTTTACCGACACATTTGCGTTGCTATAAGTAAAAGTGGTGTAACTCAGCCCATAACCAAAAGGGAATAGCACGGGCAATTCTTTAGCGTCATAGTAACGATAGCCAATAAAAATCCCCTCACCATAATGAACCTCGCCGGCTCCTCCCGGCCAGTTGATAGAGGCGGGAGTATCGACGATTTTGATCGGAAATGTCTCTGCCAGTTTTCCGCTTGGATTCACTTTCCCAAACAAGATGTCGGCAATAGCACCCCCACCGGCCTGACCCATCATCCAGGCTTCAAGGACGGCGGCGACATCATCAATCCATGCGCTCATCGCCACTGGCGCACCATTGTTCAATATGACGACGGTATTGGGCTGCACTTTTGCAACTGCCTTGATCAGTGCAATTTGCTGCTCTGTTAAATCAAGGTCGGGTCTATCATAACCTTCGGATTCCTTGAAGGAAGGCAAAGCGAGATATAGCAAAGCAACATCGGCGGTTTGAGCTATGCCCACCGCCTGGTCAATTAGCTCCTGGTGAAAAGTTGCATCGGTTGGATAGCCCTCGGCATAACTCAGTTCGGCCTCACCTGCCAGGTTTTGCAATTCTTTGAACGGGATCGCTACTTTCGTGGGGTTGATATGTGAGCTGCCTCCGCCCTGGAAATGGGCTTCCTTGGCTGCGCGGCCAATCACGGCGATATGCTGGTGCCCTTTCAGCGGCAGTATGCCATCGTTCTTGAGTAAGACCATGCCCTCCGATGCAATTTTCCGTGCCTGGAGATGATGCGCCTCCACGTCGAATTCGCCACCCTTAGATGTTTCCTGAGCCTTGAAAACAATGCTCAGGATGCGTCGCACTGACTCATCCAGAATCTTTTCATCCAACTCGCTGGAATGGACGGCTTCAACAACGGCTTCAACGCGTTTATCTTGTGGACCGGGCATTTCAAGGTCAAGGCCGCCTTTGAGTGAAGCTACCCGGTCATGTACAGCACCCCAATCTGAAACAACCAGTCCTTCAAACCCCCATTCATCTTTCAAAATATCTACTAACAAGACATGATTTTCAGAACAGTAGGTGCCATTGAGTTTGTTATACGCACACATTACGGTCCAGGGTTGGGTTCTTTTCACGGCGGTTTCAAATGCCGGCAGGTAGATTTCGCGCAGGGCGCGTTCGTCCACTTCGGCGTTGATACAGAAACGCTGGAATTCCTGGTTGTTTGCGGCAAAGTGCTTTATTGAAGTGCCCACGCCCCGGCTTTGAATGCCATTGATCAGGCTAGCAGCCATTTCTCCAGCAAGGTAAGGATCTTCGGAGTAATACTCAAAGTTCCGTCCACCCAGCGGGGAACGTTTCATGTTGACGCCGGGACCAAGGATCACATCCACATTTAAGGCGATGCCCTCTTCTGCCAGGGCTTCACCCATCTTGTGGAGAAGATCGACATCCCAGGTTGAAGCAAGACTGGATGCCGTGGGAAAACAGGTTGCCGGCAGGCTTGACATCACCAGCGATTTGGCATCGGGCACGCGCCGGACGCCGTGCGGTCCATCCGAGACAATGATTTCCGGCACGCCCAGATGTTCGATGGGGGTCGTTGTCCACGCACTGGCGCCGGTACAGAGTGCGGCTTTGTCTTCGAGGGTCATCTTATCGATAATGGCTTTGATCTTATCAGGCATCATGTACTCCTTGGGTAACCTGGCAAAATATTATTCGCCTGCACCATGCGCATACGAATCGTAGACTGATCGAACTTTAAGCGCCGCCTGCGCCTGGGAGGGTGTCCAACCATCAGGAATCGGCGCAGAAATATTGACCGTGCGACCTGCGGGCAGATCAAAATAATTGTCGCTGAAAACAACGTCCGCGCCTTCCAAGTCGCATTCCACCAGGCGGGCTAAGGATTGGGAGGCCAGTTCGATGCGCACTTGCCCCTCATCAACGTGCAGCTGCGCCGAGATTGCCGGTTCGACTAGCGCAAGATGCTTGGTGGGAGCAAAGAAGGCTATCTGCCTGGACAGGATTTGCCCGTCCTTCAAGAGTTCGGCGACGAAGACAACTTCCCGGTGCAAGTCGTCGTTTAGATGATCGGAAAAATCGAGGTTGCAAATAGGCGTCACATCAAGCGGGGCGGCTTTCACAGCTTCCTCGCCCGCCTCCAATACCTTGCCGTCTAGCATTTCCAACGACCAGCGCACCGAACCTTCCCAGACCTCGCGCAAATCGCTGGTAACGTAAATTCCCTGTTCGCTCGGTTTATCCTCGATAGACAATAGCAGCGGAGCGTAGAAACGACGGGCAGCATAATGCAGCGCCTTCCAACGGCCAAAATAATCCAGGCTCGCCCAGGAGGCCACAGGCCAGCAGTCATTGAGCTGCCAGTAGAGCGTGCCAGAGACGCGCCGGGGATGCCTTCGCCAATGTTCCACACCATATCGGATTCCCTCTGCCTGCAGAACCATGCTTAGATAAACTAGCGCGGAAAAATCTTTGGGCAGGCGGAAGCTATCCAGCATTTGCCTGACGATCATGCTGTTGCCTCTGTCATTTTTTTGGTGCTGCTCCATGATGTAGGAGGTCATGTTCCAATCAGCTTCATCTGCAAAAGTGCGGATTGTTGATAAGGGCGGCAATGCCTGGAATCCAAACTCGCTCATGAAGCGTGGATACTGCTGGCGATAAGCAGTGAACGGTTGACCGCCGTGCCATACATCCCAGTAATGCGCATTCCCCTTCTCCTGTCCATTCGGATCAGTAAAGGGCGTGCCAGAGGAGGGAGAGCTTGGCCAATAGGCATGGTCTGGGTCCTCCTGGGCACACCACTCCGGCAACGTTTGGTGGAAGAAGCGATCATAGGCGGCCTTTAAATCCTGCAAATCGGGACGGGTCCAGCCCCAATCTGCCCAACCCCACTCCATCTCGTTGTTGCCGCACCAGAGGGCTAAACTGGCGCGGTGACGCAGGCGGCGCAAATTTTCCATCACTTCTACACGGATATTCTCCACAAAATCGGGGTCCTGTAATGGGTAAACGCTGCAAGCAAAGATGAAATCTTGCCACACGAGGATGCCATACCGGTCACACAAGTCGTAAAAACGTTCATCCTCGTATAATCCCCCACCCCATACTCGCAGCATATTCTGGTGCGTCTCGGCAGCGTTGCGAATTAACGTTTCCAGATTGTCATCGGTGATCCTCGTGGGAAAGGAATCGGCGGGTATCCAGTCGGAGCCTTTGGCAAAGATCGGTACACCATTCACGACGAATTCAAACGAGCGTCCCCATTGATCTTCTTCCTGGCGAAGCTCGATGGTACGTAAACCAAGCTGATAGTTCCGCTGATCCAGGATGGTGTCATCCCGGTGCAAACTCACCACCGCTTGATAGAGCGGCTGCTCCCCATAGCCATTCGGCCACCAGAGCTGTGGCTGTGAAATGTTCAGGGCGATGGTGGTTGTGCCGGTTTGGTCGACGGGTATTTCTTCAACGAGTAATTCTCCATCGGGCGCAGTGATAGTCAACCTGGAGGTAATTGGGGATTCTGTCCAGCACTCTGTCGACAGAGCGGCTGATACCGTGACCTGCCCATTGTTGTGCATCTGGCGCAGATGGACGTCTGACAGACGGGCATCGCTGGCTCCTTCCAAGTGAATGGCTTTCCAGATGCCGATGGGAGGAAGCTGTGGGCCCCAATCCCAGCCAAATTGGCAGGGTGCCTTTCGTAGATAGGGTCCGCCCGGAATGGCCTGCGAAACGCCCGGCATAGGGCGGATGGCTTCCTGCGCAGCGGCAAATCTCACGGGCGAGTCAAAGGCGATGAGCAGATCATTTTCGCCACCCTTGAGTAGCAATTTCACATCGTATCGATACTGACGGAACATATTTTCGGCACGGCCTAACTCATCACCATTCAGACTGACAGTCGCCAACGTATCGAGCCCATCACAAACCAGCCAGATGTGTGGCTTGCGTAAAAGATCGGGATCAACGGTAAACAGATAACGATATTCCCAATCGGTTTCGGCCACCCACTGCACGCGCTTTTCATTGTCGCCTACGAACGGGTCCGGAATACGACCTAAAGCAAGTAAATCTGTGTGCACACCACCGGGGACGATAGCGGGCAGCCACTCTTCCGTACCCGCCTGCCGAAATTCCCAGGCACCTGCCAAAGATTGAATTCTCATCATGTATACTCCTGAAAAATCTGTCTGGTTATCTCATGACCAACTGGTAAGAGCCGAACAATCCGAGAAACACGACAAGCAGACAGACGGGGATAACCTCCAATGAAAACTGGCGAGCCAGGATCCCCAATAGACCGGGAAGCACTGCTGCCCCCGCACCGGTCGCAGTCATTTGTATGCCGATGGCATTGGCTGCAAACTGTGTCCCCACCCGCTGACTTGTGCCCGAGATCAAAGCCGGGAAGATGGGAGCGATGGAAAACCCTATTATTGCCACCGCCATTAAATTTGCCCCAGCGAACGGATTCCAGACCAGCAAGACCGTACCCAGCAAGGCTCCCACCAGGCCGCCCTGTACCAGGAGATTGATACCCACCCGTTTGGCGTACAAGCCCGCTACCACCCGACCAATGGTAAAGGTCGCCCAATAACTGCCAGCCCACAGCCCGGCCATAGCCGGGTTGATGCCACGCGACTCAATCAGCAAGCTGTATACCCAGGTTCCAAGTGAGACTTCAGCGCCAACATACATAAAAAACAATAACGCACTCAACCACACCTGAGGCTGGCGCAGCGTTTCTCCCATCGGCGTTTTATAATCGGTTAGACGCTTGGGTTCATCACGCCCTGCGGTGCTATATTTTTGATTCCACATTGGCAGGGTCAGCGCGAAGCAGATCGCCAGAGCAAGTTGGAAACCACCCACCACGCGATAACCCACCCGCCACGAATTCTGGGTCGTTAAGGCAATGGTCATGATAATTGGGCCGAGCGTCACGCCAATTCCATAACTGGCGTGAAGCCATTGCATCAAGCCCTCGTCAAAATTCGCGGCAACATAAGTGTTGAGACCGGCATCAATTGCGCCCGCCCCCAGGCCTGCCATCACCCCCAGCAAAACCATCATCCACCAGGAAGCTACAAGGGTATAGCCGACGAGAGCCGACCCGGTCAGGGCGCAGCTAACAGCCAGCAAATTGCCAACACCCACTCGCGAAAGCAAAGCGCCGCTTAGAAAACTGGATGTCATGTAGCCAGCAACAGAAGCAAGTAATAATATTCCCAGAGAATCGAGGGGAATTGAAAAATCCGCTCGCATGGAAGGCCAAGCAACCCCCAATAAGCCATCTGGCATCCCCAGGGCGATAAAAGCTACAAAGGCCAGGAGGATCAGGCTTAATGTAGAATAACCTTTCGCAGTACGCAGTATGTTCAAAGGAGTGACCGGTATAGTAATCAGAGGATTGCGTTATTTCGCTTGAATCCAAACTCAAGAAGAATGCATTAAACAGTTGAGAGATCCCATTCTTCATAGATCTTTGGAACATCATTGATCAAGCGTTGAGTGTAGGGTTCTTTTGGATGCAGGATCACCTCATCGGCAGATCCGCGTTCAACAAATCTTCCTTGCTCCATGATGTATACGGTGTCAGAAACATAATACGCCAGGCCAATATCATGGGTGATGAAAATAGGCGTCATATCGATTTCATCTCGTAGCTGCATCAGCATATCCAGGATGGTCGCCCGTGAACAGGCATCGATCATCGATGTTGGTTCGTCCGCCAACAGAATCTTCGGCCTCAACAGGAAGATACGGGCAATCATTAAGCGCTGCATCTGTCCGCCAGAAAGTTCAAATGGGTACTTGTTGGTCAATTCCTCAAACTTCAAGTTCACAAAGCTGCACGCCTCTATCATCATCTCTAATTTCTTTTCATGTGGAAGGCTCTTACCACCACGCATGTGAATGCAATCTAATAGCACGGTATCAATCTTTCTAAATATATTGTATGAACAGTACGGATCCTGGAAGATCGCCTGAATGCTCCTCCAGTATTCCTGTTTCTTTTTGTGCGTACTGATATCGCGTTTATTGCCCTGGTAGTAGATATCCCCCGCAGTAGGATTGATCAATCCCAAGAGCATCTTCGCCAAAGTGGTCTTTCCGCTGCCTGATTCGCCCACGATCGAGACGACTTCACCCTCGCAGAAATTGAAATCCACATGATCAACGGCTACTGTTTTCTGGCGGCCCATCCCAAACACCTTGGTAAGCCCTTTCCCGCTCAGGCATATATTCTTATCATCAGCCATTCTTATAAGCCTTTCTCAGTTGTTCTTCCGAAAAGATACAGCGGTAAGCACGCCCACCTTCAAGTTCACAAAGATCAACAGAATGCGCCTTGCATTCTGGCTGAACGTATTTGCAGCGTTCGGCAAATTGGCATCCAGAAGGTGGATTTTTCAGATTAGGCGGTACCCCGGGAATAGACGTCAGCTTAGCATCCCGCAAACCACTCTCAGGTACAATGATCGACCCCATCAGACCTCTGGCATATGGATGGAGTGGGTCGAATACAGCTTCCTTTGCATTGCCCTTCTCCACGATCTGCCCTGCGTACATAACCATAATGTCATCGGTCACGTTGTAAAGAAGTGGAAGTTCATGGGTGATGAAGATCATCGATTTGATGATGCCCTTTTCCATCAAATCCAGCAGCATCTTGATGACCATCTTCTGTGAAGTCACATCGAGCGCGGAGGAAGGCTCATCAGCGATTAGCACTTTTGGACAAAGGATCACAGAAGTCGCGATCACCGTGCGCTGTTTCATGCCGCCCGAAAGTTCAACAGGGTATTTTTGTAGGACCTCCGCTGGAAGCCCCACGATCTCAAAACGTTCTCTGGCAAGTTCATAAATCTCTTTCCTGGTAGCTTGTGGATCATGTGCTTGAATAACATCCTCAATAAAACGGATGATTTTCTGAGTGGGATTGAGAGCGTTCATCGCCGATTGGGGGATATAGGCAATCTCTGTCCCCAATATCGATCTACGAACGTCATCAGGATCCATTCCAGAAATATTGCGTCCGTCGATGATGATCTCTCCACTCGTATAGTACAGCGGAGGGAAATAATATCCCATCAGGCTGAGGGCGAGCGTTGATTTCCCGCAGCCGGATTCTCCCGCAATTCCCAGTGATTTTCCTTCTTCGACCTTAAGAGAAACGTGGTCTACAGCGTAAATATCTTCCTTATACCGGGTGATATATTTTGTTGTCAGTTCCTTGACTTCTAACATCACTCTTGACATATCTATCGCCTAGTCCCTCAATGCCGGATTGAATACCTGGTCGAGACCTGTATTCATCAAGTTCATTGAGAACGCAATCAGAGCTATAGTTAGGATCACGGGGAAGTACGCCCACCAATATCCCAGGATATGAGCCTGGTAGATCATCGCCCAGTTCATCATCAAACCCAGGGTTGGTACTTCTGTCGTTCTAGGTCCCAACCCAAGGATAGACAACCCGGCCTCCGCCAGGATGCCCAGGGAAATCTGCAGGATCAACGCCATCACGACATAAGAAGCGATGTAAGGCAGAATATCGGTGAGGATGATATGAACGATTGAATGCCCTGATAGTTTCGACAGATTGACGTGGTCGCGATTTCGCAGTGAAGCCACCTGCGCCCGCACCGCCCTGGCAGTCCATACCCAGGAGGTAATCCCGATCACCACAGCGATCGTGAAAGCACCGCGTTTTTCTTGCCCGATACTGAATGAAATCAAGATCAACAACACAAAGCTGGGGATTACGGTAAAGAGATTTGTCAAGAACATAATGACGTCGTCCGCCAAGCCGCCGAGATAACCCGCCAGCAATCCTAAGGTCAAGCCGATTAAGGTTGCGGTTATGCCGGCAACAAAACCAATCACCAGTGATGTTTTGGTCGCCGCTACCAGCTCCGTTAGTACGTCCCTGCCAAAGTTATCCGTTCCTAATGGCAATAATCGTACATTCGGAACCTGGTTAACATTCACGTAATAAGCCTGTTCGACGATACCTGTCTGCTCCAGGTCACCCATCTCAGGATTATTTTCCGCAATGATTGCCCCCTCAGTGGACAGGAGTCCTTCAAGCGAGGCATCGAGCCTGATATAGTAATTCCGCTGAGCATTCGTCATCCCGGTAATTATGACCGTGGGATCATAATAATCCTCCCACTGGTCCAGGAGCTTTTCAGTGTCATTGATATCGATCTCATTTGCAGGAATGCCAAAGGCCACGAGCCATTCCTGCATGGCAAGGCGATCCTCGTCGCCCAATGTGCTGTCAATTCGATTGGCCGCGGCATCATCCAGGTTGAGAATAAACTGATTGGAACCGATGCTGTCATAAACATTCACGTAGAGCCCGGGTGGGAAGAAGGTGCCCTGACCGATGATCTCCAATGGGTTGCCTGTTACGAACAGCGGATAAACGATCACGATCAGCAATACTGCCAAAAAAATGCCAAAACCTAACAAGAATTTTGGAGAGCGAAAAACTTGTTGAATCATATGCTTCATAACAACGTCTCTCCCTAATCCGACTGCACCGCTTTAATGCGCGGGTCCATAAAGCCATATAAGATTTCGATGATAAAGGTCGAAGCCAGCACCATCAACGTGATGATCAATGTGGTTGCCGAGATAAGCGGATAATCCCCTCCCCTCACAGCTGATAGGATCGTAGAACCAAGCCCCGGATAACTAAAGATAATCTCCGCCACCAGCGCTCCACCGACCATGGTACCAATCGCTAACGCCAAACCGGTCACCTGTGGAAGCATGGCATTTCGAAATACATAGCCGATGATCTTGCGGTCTTTGATGCCCAGGAAACGGCTGTATTTTACGTAATCCGCATTCAATTCATAGATCGACATGGAGCGCATACCAATCGCCTGACCGCCAATGGTGATCAAGACGATCGACCAGAACGGCAATTGATAATGGACGATCACAGACCACAAAAACGCCCAACTAACGTTTGGAATCATGTCAAACCCATATCCACCCGAGGTTGGGAACCATTGTAGATTGACTCCAAAAATAACCAGCAAAATTACTGCCATGCCAAATGCCGGGATGTTACTTACAAAAATACTAACAGGCATGATAATTCTGTCCCAGCCCTTTTTGCGATAGGCTGCCAACGCGCCGAGTGTATTCCCGATCAGCCAGCCAACGATGATCGCCGGGAACTGCAGGCACACCGTCCACCAGATGGAAGAGCTGATAACGTCTGCAACTGTTCTGGGATATTGGCTGAAAGAGAAACCGAAATCGCCATGTACTACATTGTTTACATAGATGAAAAATTGCTCAAGCAGTGGCTTGTTGGTTCCAAACAGATCTGCATACTGTTGATAAATCGCTTGGACCCCAGTTGTATTGCTCATACCTTGGGCAAGCCTAGATACGATGGCCGCTACAGGATCTCCCGGCATCAAGCGAGGTAGGATGAAATTCAGGATGAAAGCAGAAACCAATGTGACCGAGAACCAGACCAGCTTTGTGCCGAAATATCTTGTGTATCCTTTCAACTCGTCACCTCCTCGCAAGTATGTAAGTTACAGCCATGTTCCGCGGGCGCGGAACATGGCTGTTTGTTCGGATGATTGGTTACGGGTTGACCAGCGTCAGGTTATAGAGACCTGCGATACTCCAACCATCTGTCAGATTGAGCGGGGGGACAGGTGGCTTGGTACCATCGCCATCGTGAGGGAAGTTGGTCCAAACACTCTCGTTCACCGTGTGGAACGATTGTGGACGGTACATGAGCGTGAAGGAGGGAATATCAGTAAGGTACATTTCGACCAAGTCAGTGTAGTACCCCTTCAGCGTGTCGGCGTTGGTTTCAGTGGGGATCTTCTGGATTATGGCATCCATGTCAGGATTTGAATACTGACCCCAGTTGCCGTTCCAGTTGCTCGCCAAACCAACGAATTCAGAGCTCAAGAGATGGCGGATTCGTGCCCAAGGCTGAGTCGGGCCAGCGCCGTCACTCCACATCATAAAGATGTCATAACCTTCAGCGAGAGGCGCATCCGACTTGGTGACGACGGTCTGATACACGGACCACTCAGGGAAGTTGGAGGTGATATCAATGCCGATCTCTGCTCCGGCGGCAGCTACCACTTCAATCGCAGCCTGCCAATCGGACCAGCCGTTGGGGCAGGTGGCAATGTAGGAAAGTTTCTCGCCTTCGAATTCGCGATAGCCATCACCATCGGTATCAACAATCCCGGCTGCGTCTAGCAGTGCCTTGGCGCCCTCGATGTCGTTGCCGGCCCACTGCAGGTCCGCAACAGCAGCGTGATCGTACAGAGCCTGCTCACCCGGAGTCGGGTTCATAAGCGAGCGAGGAACCTGATCGAAGGTAGCCGATTGGTTGGTCATGGCGTTGGCAATGATGGTGGGATAGTCAACCGCCATGGCAATAGCCTTGCGGACTGCGACCTGGTCAAGGCCATGAGAATTCAGGTTGTAGTAGGCGGTTGGGAGGCTGGCACCAATGCCATAAGGAGCCTCGGGCAGGTAAGTAGAGATGGGCAGGTTATCAACCAACCACAGATCCTGAACATTGGAGTTGAACTGCTGACTCACATCCACCTCGCCGGCTTGCAAAGCAGTTGTGCCGGCAGCATTATCCTTGAAGATCACATGGGCGAGGTACTTTGGAACAGGCAGCTTACCCCACATGGATGCATCCTGACCCCAGTAGTTGTCATCACGAATAAGGACAACCTTGGTATCGTCAGTGAAGAATTTATGATAGGGGCCTGAGTAAACGACATCCTCAGCGGTATCAGCCATCAACGCGGTGGCATCACCACCGGCGCGCTCTTCCAGAGTCTGGGTCCATGCTTTTTGGATGACATAGTTGGTGCTCAGGTAAGCATTAACGATCAGAGGATTGACCGCGTGGCCGTCCTCACCCAGTTTGGCATGGATCACGACTGTCTGAGGATCAACCGCTTCAATGCTGTCGATGTAATCACCATTGGAAGCCGCAGCAGGGGTCGTGTACTTGACATGGGTTGCCCAAGTATAGGCGACATCTTCCGCGGTCAAAGGTGTGCCATCGCTCCACTTTGCAGCCTCTTTTAGCTTGAAGGTGATCGCGGTCATGTCGTCATCCCACGTAAACGGGCCATCAGCCAGCAGAGGATAAACCTGGCCGTCGAGCATGTTGTACAAATACGGGGTTTCGAACATGGTTACGCGGGAACTATCCTGCTCGGCAATAGTCAACGCGTTATTGTTGCTGTTGATATAAGGATTCCAGCCAACGACCGGACCCCACTGTTGACCATTGTGGTACAGGGTTTCGTTGCGGGGCAACGTAGCAACCGCATCAGCCGGGTCAACAGGTTCCGCCGGTTCAGCTGTTGGTTCAGCGGCTTCTTCTGCCGTTGGAGCAGCTTCGTCTGGAACTTCTGTCTCGGCCGGCGTTCCGCAGGCTCCCAATAGAATGCTGAGAACCATTAGAATGGATAGAATTGCCGTAAGGCGTTTCATCTTTCTTTCTCCTTTTTTCAGGTTTTCGAATCACATAAAATGTAGCCGCGCATTTTTATCTGCTCTCTTCGTCCTCTCACCTCCTCTTTCCAAGGGTAGAACCTTGTCTTTATAAACTTTCTCTACGCCAAAAAAATAACGAAGGCAATAATGGATACTTATTGCCTTCGATATGCACCACAGGATTCGCGAATGATCAAATCCGTGCTCATAATGACCCTTCGCGGTGGCTCCAGGCCATTCTCGATGAGATCAATCAAGATCTCCACTGCCGTCGTACTGAATTGAAGAAAAGGTTGTCGAATGGTAGTTAACGGCGGATCAGGAGAGTTTAGCAGTGGCAGATCATCAAAACCGATAAAGGCAATGTCATCGGGCACCGAAAGATTCGCCTCACGAACAGCCCGCATCGCCCCAACCGCCATGATGTCGGAAGCCGCAAAAATGGCATCCGGTCTGGAGTCAAGCATCTCCTTCATCGCATAATAGCCCCCTGACTCGGTAAAATCGCCTTCCACAATTAGGTCTGGATCAATCTTTCGCCCCCGCTCCGTCATCGCTCGTAGATACCCTTCTTTTCGATCGATTCCGACTGTACTCGCCGAAGGTCCGGCGATGGTACCAATGCGCTCGTAACCCAGGCGAATGAGATGGCTTACTGCGTTATATGAAGCATTAACATTATCAATGTCGATGTAGCTAACATTTGCTGATGAAAAAGGACGCCCCACTACAACGAGCGGGATCATGGAGTCGATCAGCCGGTCAATCATGGGCTCGCCATGATGGCCAGTCTGAACGATGACGCCATCCAGCATCCCCCTGCGCGAAACTCGGGGAAAGATCTTCTCCTCGTCTTCTCTAGAACTAACAAGGAAGAAGCCCAAGGAGTAATCTTGTTGATTGCAGGCCTGTGCGATGCCTTGAATGAGCTGAGGGAAGTAAGGGTCGATGAAAATCGAGCCCACGCTATGAGGGAGTATTAAACCAATCATCCACGATCGTTGTGAGGCCAGGGAACGAGCTGCAGCGTTGGGGTGGTACCCGGTGCTTCGAATGGTTTCGAGGACGCGCGTACGCACGTCTTCACTTACATTAGGGTGCTTGTTCACCACCCTTGAGACGGTTGAACGAGATACACCCACCAATTTGGCTATATCTTCGAGCGTTAGGTCGGCCACAACACATCTCCGCTTACGTATGGGAGCGCTCTCAGCCATTTAAAACAGTTTTTGATCGATAATTTCGCTTGTTTTGTCGTCTTATGAAATAAAATATGAGTGAAGATGCCATAATTTGGGAGCGCTCTCAGCGGATGTCTATACTATACAAGGTTTTTTAACACGAGTCAACTACGTGTATTCGTTCAGGACATATGAGACGGTTTTGGAATTTGAGCCAAATCTGAGTGATATTCATAAAGCTACTCTGCCGGTGTTCTCAAATCAAGGGAATGATGTGGACGAACGGTGTTGTAGAAGACCTCCCAATCCCGCAATGCCTCATTGACACTCTTCAAATCCAGCTCCCCCACTTACAGGTCACAGAATTCTTCCGTATGCGATTTGGCCCGCGTCCAAGGCACGCGTGGAATTGATAACCTATTCCAATATTTCATCCGCAAGCTGATATTTAATCGCTTGCTCTGGCGTCAAATAGTAGAACTTCTCCTCTCTATCAATCCAATCGAGCGGAATATCAGAGTAGTTTCGGAAGAATTCCCTTTCTCGCTCATACAGGATACTGATATTTGAATGGGGATCATCGTCATATGGATAGGAATGGGTGTGGATCATAACGCGGGAGTTTTGAGCGATTTTCCTAGCTCCAGTACCGCTTGTTAGGATGTAAATACAAGCTGAATAGCAATCGCCTAAAGCTACAGTATTCACTAAGGAGTCCGAGTCCTGGATGGCCTGTACAATCGCATAGGCATCTTTTGTGTAACCACCTGTAGAAGATAAATAGATGGTAATAGGCGCCTCATTGTCCCTTTCATTTAGATAAGCAAGCAAAGTGATAACTTTTTGAGCGGCAACCTCATTGATCAGAGTATTGATAAGAATGATCCGTTGTTTTACTAGTGGATCCTTTGCATCAAACTCCCAGATTTCGATACCCTGTTGAACGGATTCTCTGGCCCCGTTTGTGTCTGACTGCTGGATTGCTGGCATTTGCTCTAACCACCCGCTGCCAAGAACAAGTACTAAAATCAGCATTAATGCAGCAGAAGTACTCAGTAGAATCCAGGGCCATTTTCTTCTATCTGCAATTCCATCTATTGCAGGAGAATCATCTTCTATTCGTGAAATTCTCTCTTCAATTTCACGAATTCTCTGACCCCTTTCAGATTTATTGTCCGGTACAAATCTCTCAAAGATCTCTATATCTCGCCTGACATGAACGAGCTGAGATGTTTCAAAACGATGCTTTTCAGCCCTTTTTGCCTGGCTATAAAAGGTCTGAATAGCAGCAAGGATTGCCGCAATGATCCCAACGAT
>RCNB010000542.1_pt1 | contig 24857 bp, 23 predicted proteins | sample 2041321 | NCBI WGS metagenome assembly RCNB01 (sample SAMN09708232, study PRJNA481090) | Marine sediment metagenome, whole genome shotgun sequencing project. | reverse complement strand
TTCTTTCCTCCACCTTCCCCATTACAAGAACCACGTATTCCTATATGGGTAGTAGGCGCTTGGCCAAAGAAAAAATCCATGAGACGAGTCTTAAAATATGATGGAATAATTCCCACGAAAATGGGTTCTGGGAAGCATGTGAAGGTTGAGCCTGAGGATATTCGTCTTATCAAGATTTGGATAGAGGAACACCGTTCTGATGATACTCCTTTTGATATTATTGTTGAAGGAACGACACCGGGAGATTCTCCCGATGAATGGAAGAATATCATTGTTCCTTATTATGAAGCTGGTGCTACATGGTGGATTGAGTCTATGTGGGGCAGTCAGAATGAGGAAAATCTTAGAGAATTATTGCTTGAGAGAATTCATCAAGGCCCACCCAATTTATAGGATGATAAGCACAAAACGAGTGCATGCAATTTTCAACCCTAGTACCTCATATACACTCTGCAATGTCTGGTCCAGCACAATGAATTCCTACAAAGACTCGCGGGTGATTGATTTGGTGGGACCGGCGAGAATTGAACCCACGATCTTAAACACCGCTAGTGAAAACGATTTTTACTAGTAAACCCCACGCTCGCTTATGGTGATAATGCTCTCTAGTTCACTTCTCACCTATCTCACCAAATACATTACCTGTGATTCCTAGAAAAACTGTGAGTACACACAATTATTCGTGTCTTAATGCCTCTACAGGGTGAAGTTGAGACGCACTCCAAGAAGGATAAAGCCCAGAAACAACACTTGTGAGCACAGCGAACCCAGTTACTAAAAGACCAAGCATCAAAGAAGGCTCAGAACTAACTCCAACGTAATCCCCAACAAATGCCCCAAGAACAAAACCAAAACCAGCGCCAATAATACCACCAATAACCCCAGTCAAACCAGCCTCAATCATAAATAAAACCAGGACATCAGTACTTTTGGCTCCCAAAGCTTTCATAACCCCAATCTCTTTCGTACGCTCCATAACCGAAACAGTCATGGTATTAATGATACCGACACCTGCAACCAACAAACTAATAGCAGCTACCCCACCAAGAACCGCTTCAATCGTACCAGTAATAGAATTAATCAACTCAAGAGTACCAGCTGCGGTTAACGCACTTACTCCTTCAATCTCATCCTCAATATTATAAGCAACAGCATCAACGAGGTCACTATTCTCTACATAAACCTGGATGCTATCATATGTTCCATCTAGTTCATAGAATTGTTCACATGTTTTTAACGGGATAAAGAAATCACTATCTGATCCAAAAGCACTTCCTGACTCTTCAATTATCCCAACTATCCGTACAGTCAATACTTTTTCAAGTCTACCTACTTCGGAGGTCAACTTGATTCTGTCTCCAACCTCAAAGACAGGGTCTTCATCAGGATATGGCACAGCTATGTTATACCCGATTACAGCTACAGCCACATCACTTCTGATTAGAGCTCTTCCTTCCTCTATGTTGGTTCCTTCGTTTATCTGGAAATAAGTCTCTGTTACTCCTGTAACTGATACTGTGTAAAGTGCACTCTTTACACTGTACACAGCAGCGCCTCCTGTTACTGTTGGAGCTACTAGGTCAATGTCGGGTAGTTCTTCAAGTATTTCCAAGTCTCTCCAGTTTAATGTGACAGGGACCACGTTATTTTCTGCTGGTCCATGTGGTCCGTTCGGCCCGAAGCCTCCGGGGAGTACTGTGATCGTGTTGCCACCAAATGCTCCTAATTCCCCGCTTATTGTTGCGTTCATTCCTTGAGTTAGGGATATCAAGCCTGTAACCGCTGCGACTCCAATGAGTATGCCTATTAGGTTTAGTACGAAGCGGAATTTTCGCTCGGTTAGGCTTTTTGCGCTTATAATGGCGATATCTCCTATTCTCATGAAGCGTCCTCGGTTAGAGTTGTTGTGTGATTGTAGTATTTAGGTAGATACCAGAATTAGATCCAAATTACTCCATAAATAATATGCGAGCCGTTATTTAACCGAGAAAGTTTTATGGTGGAGTAGAAATATTGTACAAACGCGCGCCCCTAGGATTCAAGTCTCAGATTTTAACTCTTTCTCCGTTCGGCCCAGGGGACGTATTCCTCGCTTTCAGGTTCAGGTTTCTCCTCGCCTCTCTCGTGTTGGATGCGTGCATGGGCTCTGTATGGCCCCTGGTAGGGTGCGTGGATGAAGTCGCGCTCCTCGTTGGGGGGCTCCTCGGTGAACATGGGTTTCCCTTTCTCTCGCCAGGTCTTGAGGACGGCGCACATGGTGGGGACCAGCTCCCCGGGGATGGAGACGCAGACCTCCGTGGGGTCGATGCCCATGGTGCCGAAGACCCCGTGGCAGCCCAGGGTGTACCGGGGCTCCCCTGTGAGGTAGGCGGCGACCCAGCTGCTGCTGCATGTGCCGGGGCCCGTCTCCCCTAGGGCGGCGAGGCCGTTATGGTACTGGAGGGCCCTGAGGGCCATGGTGGCCTGACGGGGGTCACAGATCAGGGTGACCACGTCAGGGTCGAAAGGGCAGTCACTAAGGGGAGCTATAGCGAGGTACTGGATGTCCGAGGGGACGATGTGGTAGTAGTTGACGAGGCTTCGGCGGCTCGCTGCGGGGCTGCCGAAGATGCCGATGCGTGCGTTGAGCCCGGCGGAGGGGTCGGAGCGGCTGTGGACGAGGCCGGGGCCGAGGCGGGGGGTCACCTCGCAGAGGCCGGTATAAGCATCGCCGTTGCAGACTGGGGGACCTGGATTGCTCTTGGCGCCCTCTAGGATGTAGGTCTCGCCCCGGAACCGGGCCCGCTGCATGAACTGGCAGTGAACCATCTTGAGCTCCCCTCGGTAGATGTGGGTTTCAAGCTTGGGGGGTAGGGATCCGTGGGGGAACCAGGCGAGGGCGATGGGGTCGCCGTGGAGCTTGAGCTCCTCGATGAGGTGGTCCCCCTGCCTTTTGGGGGTCCATTCACCCCAGTCCCGGTCGTATATGCTCCAGTCGTAGTCTGACATGGGTGTAATATTTCCCTTGGGGGATAAAATATTTGCAGTCCCCCTCCGGGTGATGGTTGGAGTGCGTGCGTCATGGGTTGTCAGGATTCGAACATTATCTGATGTGGGAGTCCTTCCCCTCTTACCTTCTAACCTCTAAATATTCCCTTTTGTTTTGATAGGTATTATACATAACAAGTAGCATTATGGTAACATACTATTCATCGGCAAGGCGTGGCTCCACCGCACCGAGAAATTTTTTTACGTTATTGAATGCTACTTGACACAAGCACAAGTATTTTCCATACCCGCCGCATATCCCTACCATGGTTCTAGACGGATTAAGCGGCGTAGCCAAGCTACGCACCCACAAAAGGAAACGGTTCAGCAGCTACGACAGGACAGGAGGTAACAGGGACTTCCTAGAGGTCCCCGCCGGCGAGACAGCCACTCTAGCCGAGATGAACGGTGCCGGCTGCGTCAAACACATCTGGGTCACCATACGCACAGACGAGGAATGGTACTTGCGCAAACTCGTGCTCCGAATGCACTGGGACGGCGAGGAGAACCCCAGCGTCGAGGTGCCCATAGGCGACTTTTTCGGCATCGGCCACGGGATAACCCACAACTACGTCTCGGCGCCACTCCAGATGAGCCCCGAGGACGGCAAGGCGTTCAACTGCTGGTGGCCCATGCCATACAGCAAAGGGGCACGGATCACCATCGAGAACCAGGGAGAAAAAACCGTCACCGCGTTCTACTACTACGTGGACTACGAGGAGTGGAAGGAGCCAAAAGACAACCAGGGCAGGTTCCACGCCTACTGGAACAGGCAGAACCCTACAGACGGCATCACAGACAAGGGGATGAAGAACTTCGACTGGATGTTCGTTGGACCCAACCCCGTGGGAGAGGGAAACTACCTCCTCATGGAGGCAGAGGGAAAAGGCCACTACGTGGGCTGCAACGTCAACGTCGTCAACCTCAGGAAGACAGACAAGTTCAACTGGTACGGCGAGGGCGACGACATGATATACATCGACGGAGAGACCGAGCCCAGCCTCATCGGCACCGGCACCGAGGACTACTACAACATGAGCTGGTGCCCCACCCAGGAGTACTGCGCCCCATACCACGGACTACCCATCCCAGGGGGAAAGAACTGGAGCGGAAAGGTAACATGGTACAGGTACCACATTCCCGACCCCGTCTACTTCGAGGAAAGCATCAAGGTAACCATCGAGCACGGGCACGCAAACCACAGGAGCGACGACTACAGCAGCACCGCCTACTGGTACCAGACCGAGCCCCACAAGAACTTCAGGCCCCTGCCGGGCGTAACAGAGCGAATCCCGAGGAAGTAGACATGAGCTACCTCATCGGCACCGACATCGGGACACTGGGCACCAAATCCGTGCTAGTGGACCCAACGGGAAAGGTACACGGAGAGGCATTCAGGGAGTACGACGTGATCACTCCCAAACAGGGGTGGGCTGAGCAGTGGCCAACCCCATGGGTCGAGGCAACCTACTCCACCATCAATCAGGTAATAGAGAAATCAGGCATCGACCCAAGGGAAGTGGCGGGGGTATGCATCAGCAGCCTCTACGGGGGAAGCGGTATACCCGTCGACAGAGAGTTCAAGCCCATCAGACCCTGCCTGATATGGGCAGACAGGAGAGCCACCGAGGAGTGCAGATGGGTCAGGGATAGGATAGGCGTCGACGCCATCTACGAGGTAACCGGCAACGTCATCGACCCCTACTACGGGTACACCAAGATGCTGTGGATCAAGGAGAACGAGCCCGAGAACTGGGCCAAGATCCACAGGTTCGAGACCCCAAACGCCTACGTCATCAGGCAGCTAACAGGCCAGGAGAACATCGACTACAGCAGCGCAGGCAACTACGGCGGCATCTTCAACCTGAAGAAGCGAACGTGGAGCCACGAGATGATGGAGGAGCTGGGAATCCCCCGTGGCTTCTTCCCCGAGGGGATACTCAGCAGCGAAGAAATCGTCGGAGAGACAACGTGGGACACAGAGAATCTCACCGGGCTGGCCAGCGGCACCCCCATCTGCGCAGGTGGGATCGACGCCACAGTAAGCGCGCTTGCGGGGGGAGCCATAGAGGACGGCGACCTGTCGGCCATGCTGGGTACCAGTATGTGCAACGGCATAATAAGCCACAAGCACAGGATCTCACCCAAAATGATCAACTATCCATATGTGGTGAACGGGCGGAAGTACATGTACAGCTTCACCGGCATCTCCACCGCCGGTTTCTGCGTCAGGTGGTTCAGGGATCAGCTGGGCCCCATCGAGGCCGCAACCCAGAAACAGACAGGGGAGTCAGCGTACAGGCAACTGGACAACCTGGCAGAGAAGATCAACCCTGGCAGCGATGATCTCATCTTCCTACCCCACATGATGGTGGGCGAGAGAGCTCCCTTCTGGGACGAGCACATCAGAGGAGGCTTCATTGGCTTAACAGTCTACCACACCCGCTCCCACATGTTCAGAGCCGTCCTGGAGGGAGTCGCATACGCCATGAGGTACAGTTTTGACGCCGCAGCAGAAGCCGGGGTCAAAATCAACAGAGCCACTCTGGTCGACGGCGGCGCCAGCTCCCCACTTTGGAGGCAGATAGTGGCAGACATAACCGAGGTGGAGATGGGCTACATACCCAACACCCTCGGCGCCCCAATGGGGGACGCGATGCTGGCCGGCCTTGGCACAGGAGTCATCAGCAATTACAAGATAATCGAAGACTGGATAGGAGAAAAAACAAAGACAGAGCCGATACCGGAAAACGTGGACAAGTATTATCGGCTTTACAACATCTACAAGGACGCCATCGCTCGGCTGAACCCTGTTTACTCTCTTTTCTAGTTCAAATTTTTAAATACAAACAAGTTTTTTCATGAGAAAGACGGCCACGTATTTCGCCTCGATCATGTTCCCGTACTACTCCGATTATCCCGCCTTCACCCAAGTTATGAAGCACTGGCGTCTTGGATGGGTCCCCTCCTAGGCAACCACACCATATCATTCTAGCGATTTTCACCCTCTTTGTCTTATACCCGATACGTAACATCGCGGTTGGGCTTGTCCGGCTTGTGGCTGGTCTACTAATCGGCTTGATTTCCAGGAAGAAGCGGGGGGCGGCATCAGAGCTTTCCTCATATGGTTCACCATGTTACCCCTCCTACTCGCATCAGTCTTTGGAGTCTATCTGAGTATTATGGACGAGCGCGAATTCGGAGATACGCTTGGAGGCCCTCTGTGAAGAGGATTAAGCCGGCGGGGAACCATGCAAGTGTATCCCAGATGTATATTATCCCGAATGACACCGCCCCGTAGACGCAGTAAGTGTACAAGTACTCACAGGATAAGACGAGGCAGATAATCCCGATTACCATCTTGAACAATGGGTAGAGAACGCGGTCATCAGCTTCCATGATTCATCTTGGACAGAAAGACAACATACGTTGATAGTTGAAGTGTTCTCATGGTAGTGATAGAAGAGTAAAAAGAGGGATTATTACATGATGATCCTGGCGTCAACGATCATAGCGCTGTCGGGGTAGGCCAGAATTGGGTTCATGTCAAGCTCCTTGATCTCGGGGTTCTCCATCAGCATCTTGCTAGTCTTGTGGAGAATCTCCGCGAGAGTCGGCTTGTGACATGGAGGCATTCCACGTGCACCGTCAAGGATCTTGACTGCCTTGATCTCCTCGATCATCTCCGCCGCGTCCCGCTCAGTGATGGGAGCTACACGGAAGCTAACGTCCTTGAGGATCTCGACGAAGATACCGCCCAGACCGAACATCAGTGTTGGACCGAACGTGGGGTCTGTGGTGCTTCCCACAATGATTTCTGTGCCATTGGGGGCCATCTCCTGGACAAGAATCCCGGTGATCTCGGCGTCAGCATTGTATGCTTTCGCGTTCTTGACGATCTTCTTGAATCCGTCCCTGATTCCCTGATCGTCCTCAACACCAACGATTACGCCGCCAGCGTCAGACTTGTGCAGTATCTGGGGGCTAACTATCTTGAGGACTATGGGATAGCCGATCCTGTTGGCTGCCTCAACGGCCTCGTCCTCAGTTGGTGCTACTTGTATCTGTGTTACAGGCAGGTCATAAAGTGCGAAAAGCGCCTTGGCCTCGTGCTCGTACAGGAAGTTCCTGTCCTCGTCCTTGGCGACCTTGAAAATCTCATCAATCTTAGGGTCTCTCATTGAGGTTACCTCTATTCTTCATGTATGCCTGTACACATGCTTTTAAAAATACTGGCGAGGACTTTGCAAAGCTTCTTAACTATTAAAATTCCTTTGATTGTACTTCGGTGCCCTGAAATGCTCAGTTCTTTACAAATTACGCTCATAAACTCGGCTGTCTTTTTCGGGCATTACGTAATTATAGCGGGTGCTCTCAACCTTCAGTTCGGGAACGCGGGGATACCGAACATGAGCAGCAACGTTAGTGTAGCTATAGGCGCCTACACTGTCAGTGCTGTCGTGCTCAGGGTTTGTATGTGGGTGACCGAGAGGGCGGGGTTAGTATTAAAGCCGGACTGGGTTTACGATAACCCCCACAACGTCAACCTGATGACAGAGTATTTCAGGAATGAACCTGTCCTGAGTATCTCGCTTGTCCTCTTTAGTATCGCGATGGCCCTTGTTCTGGGTAGCGTTATGGGTTTTTTCATTGGGAAACTCAGTGGAAAGCTCCGCGCCACACGGCTGATGATGCTTACACTCATAATCAGCGATTCTGCGAGAATCATAGCGGCCAACAACGAGTTCATCGCTGGGGGTACTATTGGCTCATTCATACCAAACTTTTTCGCGTGGTACAGGGGCGAGCAGATGGTGATACTCGCAATGGTTATCCTTCTTGTTGGGTTGTCCTGTTACTATGTGATGCACACTATGCTGAACAGTCCGTACGGAAGGCTGATGAGGGGCATGAGGGACAACGAGATGACCCTGAACAGTACGGGGAAGGACATCGGGCGCCTCAGGAGCGAGGTGATGATGTTCGGCGGTGGCATTATGTCTGTGACGGGTGTCCTCCTCGCCTTCTATTTCAGCTTCGTCCAGGTCAACATGTACGGCAGGGTGGACTATACGTTCTGGCCGTGGCTCATGATAACAATAGGCGGCCTAGGTAGTAACCCCGGCGGGTACGTTGGCACCCTTCTTTCCGTTTCTATTCTCAAGGGGCTCACTTTCTCGAAGCAGTCCTTAGGCCCGCTGCTGATTGGGACGAAATGGCTTCGGCTCATTGATTATTTCGAGAACATTATCCTCGGGGGGCTTTTACTACTTTTCATGATGTTCAAGCCATGTGGATTAGTGCCTGAGAAGAACCTTGTTATCAGGGACGTGAATTATATCGATATCATACTTGGGAAGGATGAGTCTAGGAGTTAGCCTTCTCCATATGCTTCTTTATCCATGAGGCGGCCGTTTTCAGCAACGGGTTGGGAGTCTCCACGACCGGTATGTCCCTTGGCCCCACGCTCAGCTTTTCCCTGTACTCCGGCATGGGGGCGTAGATGACGCTGGCCCAGTAGATCCGTCCATCTTTCCTCTCCTTGAGGAGCTCCTTGGAGTTGAACGGGAGCGGGCTGTGGTGGAACACGATTCCATCGGCCCAGTTTAATATAATGGCGTGTCCCGAGTTCTGTATCAGCGCCCCTGTCTCCGCTATCTTCTGGAGGCTATATTCTACCATCTCTAGGATGACCAGTTCCTCCGCGGGCTTGTACTTGATCTTCATTGCTTAAACTACTCCTTTGCTGTTTAGAAATGCATTGGTGGGCCCGCTGAGATTTGAACTCAGGACCTTCTGATTATCAGTCAGACGCCATAACCGTTCTAGGCCACGGGCCCGATGCAACAGCATTGATGGTACATCTCAATTAAATATCTTACTCATTCGGCGACGACGGGTTTATCGGATGTACCTCGCCAGCAACGTCGCCAGGATGATTATCGCTGAACACACACACGCTCCATGTGCTGGCTGGGAGGCTGAGACCCTGAGGCTCTGAGACCCTCAGCGCGCGCATGGAAAAAAAATAACAAAATAAACCTCAAAAGCATCATTAATAGCAGTTCAAATCAAAGAGGTCCACGATTTACTCGATGCTTGGTTCGATCCATACAATTTATGACAGCGCGCGCGGTGGGATTTATTTAATGCACGTAGTCTAATACAGGTGATGTCCAATTACAGTCCGACGCGGGATACGCTTGCCAAAAGGATAGCGGGGGAGATCGTTTTGAGCGGTGCGCCGGGGCAGACCATGAGGAAGTGGAGGGGCCTGCTGAGCGTGAACCAGATTGATATGGCTCACGCGCTGGAGCTCTCGCCCTCTGTCATCAGCGACTACGAGACGGGGCGCAGGAAGAGCCCTGGGGCGGGTTTCATCAAGCGTTACGTTGACTCCTTGCTGGGTATAGACGAGGTTCGCGGAGGTCATTATATCAAGCAGCTTAGCAGGATCACCCTGGACCCCAGCGACGTGTTTTCCGATATCAGGGAGTTCATGGCGCCTGTGTCGATTCAGGAGGTTATCGAGGCCGTTGATGGGCGTATCTATAATGGGTTGGAGCAGGTGGGGCAGGATGTTTTCGGTTACACGGTGGTGGACAGCATGAAGGCCATCATGATGCTGAGCGGCCTGGATTTCTACAGGATATTCGGGACCACCAGTGAGAGGGCCCTGGTATTCACGGGGGTGAGCAAGGGCAGGTCCCCCATGATCGCTGTCAAGATCAGCCCCTTCAAGCCGAGGATCATCATCCTCCATGGCCTGGTGGATGAGATTGATCCATTGGCGGTTCAGCTTGCTAAGCACGAGAATATACCGTTGGCCGTGTCCGAGATGGAGACGGAGGACGAGCTGGTGGCGTCCCTTATAGACCTCTACGAGTCCACCGAGTAGCTTCTTGTAGAATCAATGGGTTTACCCGGTTGAGTAGTTTTTACTCGTACCTGAGGGCTTCCACGGGGTGTAGGTTTGCTGCCTGCCAGGACGGGTAGACCCCCGCGATGACGCTGGTGAGCACAGCGAACAGGATGACGGCACCCCCCAGCTCGTAGGTCACCGACACGGGTAACCCGATGTAGTCCCCCACGAGGACTCCCAGGGCGAACCCCAGGGATGCCCCGAGGACTCCCCCTAGCACGCCGGTTATGGTGGCCTCGCTGATGAACAGCAGGAGCACCTCTGTGCTCTTGGAGCCCAGTGCCTTGAGTATCCCGATCTCCCTGGTGCGCTCCATGACGCTGATGGTCATGGTGTTTATGATGCTGACGCCTGCCACCAGGAGGCTTATGGCGGCGATGCCGCCCAGGACGGCCTCTATGGTGCCCAGCACCTGGCCTATCTGTTCCTGGATCATTTCGAAGCTCATGACCATGACCCTGTCCTCGAATTTTTCCTTGATCTCCTCCACCACGGGGTCCACGTTCTCCATTTTGTCCACCTGGAGGGCGACGAAGTCCACTGTACTCCCTGTCTCGAATAGGGTCTGGGCGTCTCTGTATGGGATCATAATGCTTCTGTCGTCCTCGGAGCCGAAGGTGCCGCCGATCTCCTCCAGGACGCCCACCACTCTGAAGGTGGCCTCCTTCTGCTCGCTCCCCACGTAGATGCTGAAGGTTATCCTGTCCCCTGCCTCGATCAGGGGTTCATCTGAGCCTGCTGGTTGGGATATGAGGTGCCCTATGACGCAGGACCCTTGGTCTGCCTGGATCAGCGCCCTTCCGTCGACGAACTCGTAGGAGCTGTATATGTCGAAGTAGATGGGGGTTACGCCGAACATGTTGGCGGTGTAGGTGTCGCCGCGGATAGTGTATGTCCCGATCTTGTTGGCGATGATGGGGGCCATGTGCTTGATGTGGGGGACCTTCTCTATTACCGCGATGTCCCGCCAGTTGAAGCCTTCTCCTACTAGGCCTCTTCCCTGTCTTATCTCGAAGGGTATGACCATGATGTTGTTGGGTCCGAACATGTCCAGTTGGTCTGTGACTTCCACGGATAGTCCCTGGGTTATACTGACGAGGCCTGTGACTGCTGCGCAGCCTATGAGGATGCCTAGTACGTTGAGGCCGAGCCTGAATTTTCGCTCGTTTAGTCCTTTGAAGGCGGATAGTATGGTGTCCTCGAGTTTCAACCCGTATTCCTTGAGGCGGTGCGGGATATAAACACGGCTGGTTGCATCAAGTAACCTGTCATAAGGGAAAAAAATATTTCCTACCATGCACTTTTTTGCCGGGAAATAACCGTTACCTACCCGTGTTTGTGCACATAATCTCGGTCTGTCTGGGCTGTTCTGGGGCTTCTTTTAGGATAAGGGGGCTGTTTTGGGCTGGGGTTTGTGACCCCCCCGCCCCCTAGTCCACTCTTTTCCTTTCCAGGGACTTGATGTACTCCTGTGGTAGGCCCAGGATCCTGGCGCCGTCGATCATGTACTTGAGGTACAGCTTGGTGGGTTTGAAGGGGCCCCGTGGGTTTGTGGTGCGGTAGACGTGGGCCAGCATGGGCTGGCCGTCCTCGCTGACCACCATGATGGGGTGCCTGTGGTAGGTGCCGTTGGGTACACCTTCGATGGTGTCCAGGTGCTCCATCTCGTCTGGGGGTATCTGGTATACGGCTCCTCGGACGATTTTGTTGATGGCTGGCTCGATGCCTGTGACTCCGCCGTTGTAGTTGGTGCTGTAGTAGTTGAACTGGACCTCCCAGTTGGGGATCAATGCCCTGCATATGAACTCCGCTGATGGTGTGTGCTTTCTCAGGTTCTCGATGTCCATGAAGCTGCCGTAGGTGAAGTATAGCATGGGGAAGGGAATGACTTATCTTGATAATAACTTTCCCTGCCGGGAGTATATCCGGTCACTATCTGGGCGCGCGCGCGGTTAATAATTTTGAAACAGGTTTTGTTCAGTTCATCGTTAGGGCCAAATGTAAGTAGAATTTCACATAGCACGCCTATTCGAAACTAGGGTTCCTTGGCAAAGAAATGTAAAACTAGCATCGCCACCAGCATCATCACTCCATGAGAAACGCCCATAGCCCCATACCCCGAGAAAAGAACAACCAAACCACCCAATCCCGTACCAAGAACGCCCCCGAGGCTAAACGCTGCTTGACTGAGCGACATAATCGTTCCCCTGTACTTTGGCACCTGCTCCAAAGTGAGGGCGTTGGCTGCAGTGAAGACGATGGCCGAGGATATGCTACCAAGGAGCCGGGCCGCCAATGAGAGACATATATTCGAGACGTTGAGGTAAACGAAGACAGATAGAGCAGCCAATACGGAAGGCCAGAGCATCAAGGGCTTCCTCCCGTACCGTGAGACAAGGCGTCCACAGATACGGGTACCCGAAATGAAGACGACCGAAGCCCCAATGACAACGAGGGTCGCCTGAGCCGTTGAGAAACCGAACTGCTCCCTATAATAGGAAGAGGCGTAGGAGACCATCGCCATGTACGCGGCGGCGATGAGAGCGGTGCCAGCTAGACACGAGACAGCGGAAGTGTTCGTGAGGACCCCCTTGAAGCCCTCCATTATACCCTCCCCGCCTCCTTGACCTTGTGGGTCTATTCGTTGTCCTGAAGGTATGAACTGGACAGCCAGAAATAACCCCAACAGGGAGACGGGCAGCACGAACCAGAGGAAAGACCCTCGCCAGCCTACGAAGCTGGAGATATAACCAATCATCGGGGCGCCAATGAGGTTGGCGGCAGACATACCGGAGATGATCCAGCTGATCGCGTTGGCCCTCTGATCTGATGGAAAATGTTCAGCAATCAATGTGAAGGCCATCGGACCCACAAGCGACCCAGCCATCCCAGTCAGAGCGTAAATAACAAGGAGCACCGGGAAACTGGGAGCCAGTGCGCAACCGACAGTCGAGGCCACGAGAACTACAAGCCCCCCCACCAATAGGGATTTGGGCCTGAAACGGAGGCTGAGGGCGCTGATAAGCAGAGCGGATAAGACCCCGACTATGGAGGCAGCCGTCCTGATCTGCCCCGTAACCCCAACCGCCAATCCGAAGGATTCGCCTATATCGATGAGGAGAAGGCCGGTCAGGAAATTCGGAGGCATCGTGGCGAAGCGGGCGATCACCAAGGATGGGAGAATCATTTTCCCGGGGTTCCCTATTGTTTTTACATCAGTTTTACTCATTTTTATCATCGACCTTATTTTCTCAGCTAAACGTGCGATTTGACATAGTCTGGGAACGGTTTGATGGGTTGGGTTCCAAATATGAGACTAAAAACCATTTTTACCCTACACTTATTACACTTATGGTAATGGGAGGATAAAATATTTGATTCTACAAAGAAAATCGTCATTTATTGGTATTATATTGCGTCTAGCCCCCAATAGGTTCATGGGTTACCCGAGTCTAGAAAAAAGCCGAAAAAGGATATAACCTCAACGGACACCAATAACTAAAATGAAGCTTCTCGGAACGGAGATATCATCAAGGGACATCATTCTGGGGGTCGGCGTCATTGGTTTGATCCTAATTTCCCTCTGGTTCCACGCACAGGCAACGGGCATGGGCTTCACGCTGTCATCGACACCCTGCAACCTATGCCACTAGGTGAGGGTAGGGGAAAAAACGGGGTAAAACACCCCAAAACCCCTTCCTCGACGTACCATACAGGGCGGTAAGATAAAAGGAGTGACAACTGGGGTCATCCTTTTTTTCTTAATTCCAAACAGTTATCCCCTGAAGCATGGATGATCAACCACCCGGGCTGTCAAGATGAACCCCAAGAAGAACCTACCCAAGGACTCCGTTGAGTTGGAACGCCAAGACAAATACATTCTAATCCAGCACACCCTCAACAAGGCCCCCTACTACACCGTCTTCAGGTTCTTCGAGACCACCAAGGGCACCAGGTACATCGCCAGCGGCGCCAGCAGCATGGACCTTGAAATGGTCAGGAACGAGTTCGAGAGAATAACCGGAAAAAAACTGGCCCCCTAATCCAAATGAATTAATGCCAGCGCCCTCTCTTTAAAGAAAATGAGCCCTGTCACAGACCAGTATGATATCATCGTTGTCGGCGCAGGACCAGCCGGAGCCCTCACCGCCAGGACCGCGGCCGAGAACGGGGCAAAGGTGCTCATCATCGAGGAACACGAGAAGGCGGGGACACCGGTCTACTGCGCCGAGGGCCTGAGCCACCTAGGTTTCATCGAATCAGGACTTGAACCCGTTGAACCCCTCATCGCCCAGAAAATCAACAAGATGAAGGTCAAAGTGCCCAGCGGAAAAGCCGTTGAGATCACACACAAGGACATAGAGGGCTACACACTCAACAGGGAGCACTACGACAAGGCACTGGCCGACAAGGCAGAGGAGGCAGGAGCCGTATTGATGAACTATACCAAGGCCCTGGGCGTCATCAAGGAGGACGGCGTGGTAGTGGGCGTTAAAGCCCAGAGAGACGGCGAGGAGTTCGATATCAGGGCACCACTAACCATCGGTGCAGATGGACACGCCAGCGTCATCAGGAGAAGCGCCGGCCTCAAGCGGTATTTCGATGATTACGGCGTCACAGCCCAGTGGACACTAACAGGCATTGAGCTTGAGGAGGCAGGCGCAAGCGAGGTTATCATCGGCAGCGTCGTGCCCGGCGCATACGTCTGGGTCTTCCCCAAAAGCAAAACAGTGGCCAACGTCGGCCTAGGTATCCGAACCGATCTCTCAAGACCCGCCATTCAGGTCCTCGATGAGTTCATCGCAAACGACCCCCGCTTCAAGAACGGGAAAAAGGAGCGAAAAACCGGTGGAATCTGTCCCTCAACGGGAACCCTGGACAAGATCGTTGACCATGGATTGATGCTGGTCGGAGACTCAGCTGGAATGGTTATCCCGCTATCCGGGGCCGGAATCCACACCGCGATAGTGGCCGGCAAGATCGCGGGCAAGATAGCCGCCGAGGCCGTCAAGGAAGGGGATGTTTCAGCCGAGAGGCTGATTGAATACCACGAGCTCTTCGAGAAAGCTTGGGGCAAAAACCTGAAGGACAGCAGGAGGATGCTGGACCTGGCCGACAAGCTCACCGACGAGGAGATGAACAAGGTGGCCGACATGATTCACCAGGAGGACATCCTGGACCTCGTCAACGGCAGGAAGGTAATCAGGACCATCCTCGGGATCGCCCTAAGGGACCCCCTGTTCAGCCTCAGGTTCCTGTCCAAGCTACTTTAAATCAATCCAGCTTATCAAAAAAAATGGATCAAGCCTACGCAACACTATTTTAACGAAAAACGTTGCATTGGGCGAGGTTTCGGTCAATGTCGCCCAGTGAGAAGAAGGATATCGACCCCGTGGAGAGGGTCCACGAGTACACCGCGAAACCAAAAATAGCCCGTGACAGCCTGCAGGACCTGCTGACCATCGCCCAGGAGATCTGTGAACTTGAGCTCCACTACCGCGACAACAGGATATACATCGAACAGTTCCTCCGCGAATTGCTGGAGCAACTACGCTCCACAGACGATGACACCGCCGACACCGGTGTTTGTAGCCAGGAATTCGTAGAATCCCTTAAATTCATTGAGCGTTGAGAAAGGGGTACGTGAGTGATATGGGGTATCGCTTTATTAGGTAAGTACCCAGAACAGGTACAGTTTTTCGACACCACCCTCCGTGATGGAGAACAGACCCCCGGGATCAGCCTGACACCGCCAAAGAAACTTGATATAGCCAGGGCCCTGGATGCCCTGGGCGTCAAGGTCATAGAGGCGGGGTTCGCTGCAGTATCCCAGGGCGAGCAGGAGGCAGTCGAGCTAATCAGCAAAGACGGCCTGGAGGCGGAGATATGCAGCGCCACCAGGAGCGTCATCAAAGACATTGACGTGGCCATAGACGCCGGGGTAGACAGCGTTAACATCATCATACCCGTGAGCGAGCTCCACATACAGACGAAGTTCAACAAGGAGCAGGACTGGATCCTTGACGTCACCACCAACGTGGTGCAGCACGCCAAGGACAGGGGCGTCATCGCCGAGATATGCCTAGAGGACGGCTCAAGGACCAAGATGGATTTCCTCAAACAGGTCATAGGCAGGGCCATCGACGCGGGAGTCGACAGGGTCACGCCCTGCGACACGGTGGGCACCTTCACGCCCGAGAAGAGCCTCGCCCACTACGGTGAGATCCACGAGGCGTTCCCCGACATGGTCCTGGGGGTCCACGTCCACAACGACTTTGGCCTCGCCACCGCCAACACCATCGCGGGTGTTGCGGGGGGAGGCACCCACATCCACGCCACAATAAACGGCCTGGGTGAGAGGGCTGGAAACGCCAGCCTGGAGGAGAACGTGGTGGCCCTGGAGATGCTCTACGGGGTCAAGACGGGCGTCAACATGCCCAAGATCACCGAGACCAGCATGCTGGTAAGCCGAATAACCGGGATGCATGTACAGCCCAACAAGGCCATCGTGGGCAAGAACGCTTTCGCCCACGAGTCAGGAATCCACACCCACGCCATCCTCAGGGACCCCACCACATACGAGCGCATAGACCCCGCCCTGGTGGGGGCCACAAGGAGGCTGGTGAGCGGAAAACACGCGGGATCATCCGGGCTGTTCAACAACCTGGCGGTCATGGGGCTTGAGCCCACCGAGGCGCAGTTCAACAAGATCCTCGACAAGGTCAAGACCGTGGGCGACCAGGGAACCTTGGTGAGCGACACCGACCTCTACAATATAGCCACGGACGTCATGGGGCTGAAGAGGCAGACGCCACTGGTCATCGACGAGTTCATAGTAACAACCGGAAACAGGATCACCCCAACAGCCAGCATAAAGCTGCAGCGTAATGGCGAGCACTACATGGAGGCGGCCACAGGCAACGGACCCGTGGACGCCACCCTGAACGCCCTCATCAAGGCGGTTAGCCTGGACGACCCCGTCTCCCTGGAGCTATACCAGGTAGCCGCCATCACAGGCGGGACCGACGCCGTGGTCAACGTCGAGGTAATGCTCAAGCACGGCGAGAGGGTCCTCAGCAGCAGGGGAGTCGACGAGGACATCGTCCTCGCCAGCGTCAAGGCGTACCTCAACGGAGTAAACCTGTTCCAGAACATGAAGAAGGAAACGTAATGAGCACAATTTCAGAGAAAATCCTAGCCCGCGCCAGCGGGCAGGAATCAACAAAAGCAGGTGACTTCGTGAAGGCAAAAGTCGACGTCGCACTAAACCACGACGTAACCAGCGTACTGGCCTTCGAGGCCATGAGGGAGATGGGCGCGGACAAGGTGTGGGACCCCGACAAGGTGGTAATGATCCTTGACCACGTGGCCCCGCCCAGCAGCGTCAACAGCGCACGCGTCCACAACGTCATCCGTGACTTTGTCCGCGAGCAGGACATGAAGAATTTCTTTGACGTCAACAGCGGAGTGTGCCACCAGGTTCTACCTGAACACGGCTTCGTAAAGCCAGGCATGGTGGTCATCGGCGCGGACAGCCACACATGCACACATGGCGCCTTCGGTTCTTTCGCAACTGGCGTAGGAAGCACGGACATGGGCGCAGTGCTGGCCAGGGGAAAGACATGGCTCAAGGTGCCTGAGACCATCAAGGTAAACATCAACGGCAAGCTGGGCAAACACGTACACCCAAAGGACATCATCCTGGCGGTGGCCAAGGAGATCGGAGTCAGCGGCGCCACATACATGTCACTGGAGTACAACGGAGAGGTGGTCAGGGACATGAGCGTCGCGGGCAGGATGACCCTGTGCAACATGGCCATCGAGATGGGAGGCAAGGCGGGCATCTGCGAGACCGACGCCAAGCTGTACAGGTGGCTCGATGAGCGCACAAGCGGGCCATACGAGGAGGTCAAGGCGGACGAGGACGCCATGTACAGGCAGGCACTGGACCTGGACATGACGGGCAAGGAGCCACAGGTAGCCTGTCCCCACAACGTGGACAACGTCAAGCCCGTATCGGAGCTAAACAAGGTCAAGATCAACCAGGCATTCATCGGCAGTTGTACCAACGGCAGGCTGGAGGACCTGAGGCAGGCACACCAAGTGCTCAAGGGCAAGGACATCCACCCGGACGTCAGGGTCTTGATTGTCCCGGCGAGCAGGGCCATCATGAAGCAGGCCATTGCCGAGGGGATCATCACGGACTTCATCGACTCGGGAGCCACCGTCAGCAACCCCAGCTGCGCAGCGTGCTTCGGGGGCCACATCGGGCTCCTGGGGCCCGGCGAGAGGGGGATTGCCACCAGCAACAGGAACTTCCGCGGGAGGCAGGGAAGCCCCGAGGCGGAGGTCTACCTGAGCAGCGCGGCCGTCGCGGCCGCATCGGCACTATCAGGGTACATCACACACCCGGAGGCGGTGCAATGAAGCTGAAGGGAAACGTCTGGAGGTACGGCGACGACGTGAACACCGACTACATCATCCCGGGAAGGTACATGGAGCTAACGGACCCGGCCGAGATGGCCGAGAAGGTCTTCGAGGAGCACGACCCGTCCTTCAGGAAGGGGGTCAAGCGCGGCGACATTGTGGTGGGCAGGACCAACTTCGGATGCGGATCGAGCAGGGAGCACGCGCCCATCGCCCTGGCGGGCAACGGGGTCAGCGTGGTCCTGGCCGAGAGCTTTGCCCGCATCTTCTACAGGAACGCCATCAACATCGGGCTGCCGGCGCTTGAATGTCCCGGCATCCACAACGCAGTGGGGAAGGGAGACCTGATCGAGGTTGATGTCACAGGCGGTGTGGTGAAGAACCTGGCCAACGGCAGGGAGCTGCGGTTCAACCCCCTCCCCGGGTTCATGGTGGAAGTGTTAAATGCGGGTGGCTTAGCACCTTACCTTAACAAGACCGAGGAATGGTAAATGGCAAAATACAACATAGCGCTCTTACCCGGAGACGGCATAGGCCCCGAAGTAGTTGACGCCACCGTCAAGGTCATGGACGTACTGCAGGCCAAGACAGACATAGAGTTCAACTACAAGACCTACATGGTGGGAGACGCCGAGAAGGCCAGATCAGGCACGGCCCTACCACAGGCCACCATCGACGGAGTCAAGGCAGCAGACGCATGCCTATTCGCGTGCGTAGGGGAGACGGCCAAGGAGACCATCCTGCCACTGAGGCAGATGTTCAACCTGTACGTCAACCTGCGACCCGCCAAGGCTTACCCGGGGGTACCCGCGGTACGCCCCGAGACCGACCTCATGATAGTCAGGGAGAACACCGAGGGCATCTACAAGATGATAGGACACAGGAGCGCCAAGTCGGCCTTCAACGTCAGGGTCATCACATACGAGGCATCATACAGGATCGTCAAATACGCCATGGAGTACGCCATCAAGAACGGGAAGACCAAGGTGACCGCCGTCCACAAGGCAAACGTCCTGGACTACACCGACGGACTGTTCCTGGAGGCCGCCAGGGACGCCGCAAAGGAGTACCCTGACATCGAGTACAGGGAGCTCATCGTCGACGCGGCCTCAATGTGGCTTGTCATGTACCCAGAGTCCTTCGAGGTGGTGGTCACAACCAACATGTTCGGCGACATCCTCAGCGACGTAACAGCCGGGCTCGTGGGAGGACTCGGCATGGCCCCCTCGGGCAACGTGGGCGACGACATATGCATCTTCGAGCCTGTACACGGCTCCGCGCCCGACATCGCGGGCAAGGGAATCGCCAACCCCAGCGCGTGCATGCTCAGCGCCGCCATGATGCTGGAGTGGCTAGGCGAGAACGAGGCAGCCAAGATGATAGAGGACGCCGTGCTCAAGGTTCTGGAGGAGGGGAAGACCCTTACGCCAGACCTCAAAGGCAAGGCAAATACCAAAGAGTTCGCAGCAGCAGTCGCAGCGGCACTCTAATTCCTATTTTACTATTTTTCATTATTTTTTGGTTGATATAGTTATCAAGTAGGCTTGTTTGTAAAGTGAGAGTGGATACGATGGGCAAAGATCCATACAAGGCCCGTGACGAGATCATCAAACGGGACCACGAGATCCTCAAAAAGCTCGTCGGCGGCTCTCGCAAGGTCAGGGTCAAGAAAAAGGACAGGAAATAGTCCGGTTCAACAACTTTATTAAATCCCTACCGGTATACAACCTCTGGTTTACAACCGGGTTGAACGTTATGTCTGAGAAAAAGGACAAGATGAAGAAGGGCACCCCCACCGATTTCGAGAAGGTAGTGGAGGTACTGGGCAACCCAGTTCGTAGAAGGTTAATAGAAAAGCTCAGCGAGGCCCCGGACTATACGCTGCGCCTCAGCAACGAGCTCAACATCCACCAGCAGCTGGCCGCCAAGCACATGAAGGTACTAAAGAACGCCGAGCTGGTGGACGTCATCAGGCAGAAGAGCAAGAAGGGCGCCGACAAGAACGTTTTCAGCCTCAACAAGTTCTACAGCCTCCAGATAGACTTCAGCCCCAACCTGTACAACCAGCGACTCATCAGCTTCAACAACCCCAGCCTGTGGACCACGGCGGACAACTACATGGACCAGCTGGAGGACAAGGTCACGGACCTGGGCGACGAGGAGTCAGGCATAGACAAGATCAACCCCCTGGGAAACATAGTCCAGAGCATCGACGACGAGCTTGAGAGCCTTGAGAAGCGCAGGGCGAGGCTCCTCTACATCAGGAACCTTGCCATGAACGCCAGCGTCCAGGCCCTTGACGAGCTTGACAGGAAGAAGAGGCAAGTGATGCACTTTATCCTGAACCAGGGCTCCACGAACGTCAACGCCATAAGCCGCCACATGCAGCTAAGCGAGGAGACCATCAGGGACCTGGTATCAGACCTGGAAAACGAGGATATAGTACGACGAAGCGGCAACATGGTTTATTTAGAAGAACTGTGATTCTAATATCCCCGACCAGAAGGTTTTTTAACAGTATTAGGTATACAACTGGCGGTTTACAACCAAAAGTGGTATACTACATGAGCGGTGAAAACACTAGCATCAGCTTAATTCATCACACAATTACACGCCGCTCGCCACAGGATTGTAACATAGGAGAAAAAATACATTGAGTGCACAAGGACAACAAGTTGTCATCCTCAAAGAGGGGACTCAGCGCTCTACCGGAAGGGACGCCCGAGGCAGTAATATAATGGCTGCAAGGATCGTATCTGAAGTCGTTAAGACCAGCCTAGGTCCAAAGGGAATGGACAAGATGCTGGTGGACAGCTTCGGTGACGTAACCATCACCAACGACGGAGCAACCATGCTCAAGGAGATGGACGTACAGCACCCAGCAGCCAAGATGATGGTAGAGGTCAGCAAGACCCAGGACGATGAGGTAGGCGACGGAACAACAAGTGTCGTCATATTGACAGGTGAGTTACTGGGAAAGGCCACTGAGCTAATGGAGAAGAAGGTTCACCCCATTGTTATCATTGACGGTTACAGGCAGGCCGAGGAGAAGGCCCTCGCTATCCTAGAGGAGATCGCCGAGACGGTAGACCCCAAGGACAAGGAGGTCCTCATGAAGGTAAGCAAGACCACCATGGCAAGCAAACTGGTCAACCAGCACAGCCATTACCTCAGCGACATCAGCGTCGACGCGGTGCTCCAGATCGCGGAGCCTGAGAACGGCGGGTACACGGTGGACCTCGATATGATCAAGATCGAGAAGAAGCCAGGCGCATCATTAACCGACACAAGGCTCGTTAGGGGACTGATCATCGACAAGGAGGTCGTCCACGACGGTATGCCCAAGCAGATCAAGGACGCATCCATCGGGCTGCTCAACGCTGCCATGGAGATCGAGAAGACAGAGTTCGACGCAAAGATCTCCATCGAGACACCTGAGGAGATGCAGGCCTACTTGGACCAGGAGGAGCAGATGCTCCGCGACATGGTCAAGAAGGTCAAGGACGCTGGAATCAGCGTCCTCTTCTGCCAGAAGGGAATCGATGACATGGTACAGCACTTCCTAGCAAGGGAAGGCATCCTAGCAGCACGCAGGCTCAAGAAATCTGATATGGAGGCACTGGGCAAGTCCACAGGCGCGAAGGTCGTCAACAGCGTTGACCAGCTGAGCGCAGAGGACGCGGGCTACGCCGAGCTTGTCGAGGAGCGCAAGGTCAGCGACGACAGCATGATCTTCGTCGAGGGCTGCAAGAACCCAAAAGCCGTGACCATACTGATCCGCGGCGGCACCGAGCGTGTCGTCGACGAGGCAGACCGCAGCATCCACGACGCACTGTGCGTCATCAAGGACGTTGTCGAGGAGCCAAAGATCGTGGCGGGCGGAGGAGCACCCGAGATCGAGACGGCAAGGCTGCTCAGGGAGTACGCCGAGAAGCTTGCAGGCCGTGAGAGACTTGCTGTTATGGCTTTCGCTGACGCCCTTGAGGTCATTCCAATTACATTAGCCGAGAACAGTGGAATGGACCCCATCGACGCCATAAGCGAGATACAGAGCGAGCACGCAAAGGGCAACAAGTGGGTAGGAATTGATGGTCTTCTAAACAAGGTAGCTGATCTATCAGCCATCGACATCTACGAGCCAATGGTCGTTAAGGCCCAGGCAATCAAATCAGCCACAGAGGCAGCATCACTCCTGCTGAAGATCGATGATATCATCGCCGTCAGCAAGATGAGCGCCCCCCCAGGCGGAATGGGCGGCGGAATGCCCCCAGGTATGGGCGGGATGCCTCCAGGTATGGGCGGGATGCCCGGGATGATGTAGGAGGAAACAAGAATGGCATACTACACAACAGCAGGCGGACAGCAGGTCATAGTCCTCAAGGAGGACACTGAGAGGCAGCGCGGACGCGACGCACGAAAATCCAACATGATGGCGGCACAGATTATCGCGGAGGTCCTAAAGACCACCCTCGGCCCCAAGGGCATGGACAAGATGCTCATCGACAGCCTAGGCGACATCACCATCACAAGTGACGGAGCCACGGTTCTAGACGAGATCGACGTACAGCACCCAGCGGCCAAGATGATGATCGAGGTAGCAAAGACCCAGGACAAGGAAGTCGGCGACGGGACCACTACAAGTGTTCTCCTCGCAGGAGCCCTACTGGGAAAGGCATCCGAGCTCATCGATGACAACATCCACCCGAGCATCATCATCACTGGTTACCAGGCGGCAGCCGAGAAAGCCCTAGAGGCACTGGAGGCAGCCGCGATAGATGTTGACATGGAGGACCACGAGACCCTCATGAAGCTGTCAAACACCAGCATCAGAGGCAAGGCAGTCAGCAACGCAAGGGATCACCTTAGCGGAGTCGTCATAGACGCTATCAAGCAGATCATTGAGCACCGCAACGGCGACGTCATCGCCGACGTTGACAACGTCCAGATCGTGAAGAAGGAAGGCGAGAGCCTCCGGGCAACCGAGCTGGTCAAGGGAATCATCGTCGACAAAGAGGTCGTCCACGCGGGCATGCCCAAGAAGATCAAGGGCGCCAAGATCGCGCTAATAGACACACCCCTCGAGGTCAAGAAGACAGAGTTCGACGCAGAGATCAGGATCACCAGCCCCGACAGCATCAAGGCATTCCTAGACCAGGAATCAGAGATGCTCAAGAAGAAGGTGGACCAGGTCGTCGCCACGGGCGCAAATGTCGTGTTCTGCCAGAAGGGCATCGACGACATGGCGCAGCACTACCTAGCCAAGGCAGGCGTGCTGGGCTCAAGGCGTGTCAAGAAGAGTGATATGGAGAAGCTGGCAAAGGCCACAGGCGGCAAAGTTATCAACAATTTAGCAGATCTAAATGCCACTGACCTAGGTTTATGTGGTTCCGTCGAGGAAAAAAAGGTCGGAAACGACAAGATGATCTTCGTCGAGGAGTGCAAAGACCCCAAGGCTGTAGCCATATTCATCCGCGCGGGACTTGAGAGGATGCTGGACGAGGCAGAGCGCGCACTAAACGATGCTCTCCATGTTATCGCTGACGTTGCTGAGGTACCCCAGATGGTATCAGGCGGCGGAAGCATAGAGATGGAGATGGCAAAGGCAGTAAGTGAGCACGCGGCATCAGTCGGCGGACGAGAGCAGCTGGCCATCGAGGCATTCGCCAAGGCACTGGAGATTATCCCCAGGACCCTCAGCGAGAACGCCGGCCTAGACATCTTGGATACCATGGTCGCCATGAAGGCGGCCCACGCCAAGAAGGGCGGCGCAGCGATGGGAGTCAACGTCTTCGGCGAGGGCGTCATCGATATGCTGAAGGAAGGCGTGGTTGAGCCAAAGGTCGTCAAGGAGCAGGCCATCAAGAGTGGTATTGAGGTCGCGTCGATGATCCTCAGGATCGACGACGTGGTCGCGGCAAGGTCAGGTGGAATGGGCGGCCCAGGTGGTCCACCTGGCGGAATGCCTGACGACATGGACATGTAAGTACATAACATGAAGTTGTAAAACTCATGTTAATCCCCCTTTTATTTTTCTAATTATCTTCTTTGACTAGACTTAGCGCGCGCGCTGGGTCACTTCCCATCTAATATAAAACGTAACCGAGTAGCGTTAAAACAAACATTACCAATACCTGCGATAGTTCCCTTAGAAGTATGATAAAAATAAGTATAATGGTTACTTCTTTCGTAGATTTGAAGTAGCTTCATAGGCAGAATCTACTTCCTTTTTTAATGTTGCCAATCCTTCAAGAGTTATATAAACGGTAACAGCTTTTGTGACGCCCCTTATTGTCCCTGTTTCGAAGTTTTCAATAGGGATTCCAGTAACGTGGATATATCCATCTGCCTTGTATGCTTCAGGTTGTTTTATTAATAGTTGTAAGATACTCATTGTTGATCAAATGTTATTATTCTTAAAGTAATAATAAATCTTTGTCCTATCGCAAGTAAGAGAAAAAAGAGGGTTAAAAACACTCAACCG
>RCNB010000541.1_pt1 | contig 24866 bp, 34 predicted proteins | sample 2041321 | NCBI WGS metagenome assembly RCNB01 (sample SAMN09708232, study PRJNA481090) | Marine sediment metagenome, whole genome shotgun sequencing project. | reverse complement strand
CACTGATCGATAGTCCTGCGGTACTAATGAACGTTCCGCCTGTCAAGCCTGTGATCGTTGGATTTGGATCTGTGTCTGTTACACAATACGAAGAGGCGCTATAATTGAAACTCGCATCGTCATCTGTTAGAAGTGAGATTAAAACTTCTAATCGTAATGTACTCTCATTCCCTCCTAAAGTTTGAGATGCAAAATAATTCGTATTGTTCACCAGTACTGTTGAAAGTGGAAGAAGGTTATCTAAAGTGGCATCATCATACCATTGTATATCGTCTCCTACAACCACAACATTACTTAAAGTTGGGATTGCAGAGGCACAAAATGATTGTGGTGAATCTCCCGTCGGTGCTGGGGTGCTTGTGGCGTTTACTGTAAAATTAAACACCTGACCTCCAAGAATAGCACTAGAATTTCCCTCGACAGAAAATTTGAAACTATCTGGATTCGCGTTAACGCCACTGTTAGTATAAGTTAATAGATTACTCGTAATCGATGTCTGCGTAAATGTATCTCCAATATTCAACGCCACAGCGTTTAAGAATAGGGTACCAGTAGCCGGAACTTGCGTAATCGTATAAGTCAAATCAGCATCATTAGCACCTGGTTGAGTTACTGATAATTCGGAAAGATTAACTGTTGTAGACGTTCCTTGATCAAGAGTAATACCAGTGTTATTGACAATAGCCACATCATTTACAATCTGTAGCTCCCCACAAATGGTTACGCTAAACTCATTAAATGTTCCGCCAGCAGAATTGGACGTTCTGTCAGTCGCCAATAATACCCACGTACCTTGACCATTAGTCCCATCAAATCTAGTAAACGCTTGACTTGGCAAGACATTTCCACTTACTTCGGGGTTATTACCACAGACTAAAGCTGATCCAGCATCTGTAAAAGTAACGTCGAAATTATTGCCATTTGGACAATCTCTATTATATACTTCGGCAAAAACACCTGATGGCGAACTGAATTGCATTTTAATGTCTCCTACATCACTATGTGAAGCATCCATATAGAAGGTCACATCACTAACTATAATATCGTCGGGCACATCTACTCGAGCACTTACAGCATTATTGGATCCTGTCTCCCAGGTGTTGTCTCCGTTTTCAAAATATTCAATATCATATGTATTACATACGTCGTTCGCAGTTTGAAAAACAAATATTTCCCCAAAATTACCTGCTAAACAAGTATTTTCGGGTTTTACTCTCCAATAATAAACCGTCCCTGACAGCAATAATGTCGATTGATATTCTGCGGCATTAACTACCGTAGCCGTTTCGGTTATTATCGCAAAATCTGGTGTTGTTGACACTTCAATATCGTATTGCGATGCACTAGCTAATGCTTGCCATGACAACACTTGATTGGACGACTGATTAGTCGCACCATTTGCAGGACTAGATAAGGTAACATCTCCAATAATGTTATCAAAGATATTGAGGAATACATCATATGTCTCCGTAGCAAATGTAGTTGTTGACTCTCCTTGTATAGTGATAGGGTAGTTACCAGCAGCAACGGCACCTGTATTAGATATTGTTAAACTAAATGCTCCAGCAATATTTATGGATGTAGGTGAAAAAGTGGCTGTAGTACCTGCTGGTGTTCCAATTGCTGTCAACGCCACATTTTCGGTAAAACCTGGAGCAGGCATATAGTTTAAATTAAATACGGCTTCTGTTGGTTGACAAATAGATATTGTTGGTTGTGCGGATGTCATTTCAAATGTACCTGCCTTGATCTCGAAGTCCTGGTTAGACAAATCGAAGAATATATTGCTCGCAGCCTCAATTTTTATTCTATTAGTTGTACCAACATTATTCGGTACTGTTATATCATGAGATCCATCATTAGTCACATTTGCGGCCAAGGTAATAGGGTAGGTGTATCCGCCATCCGTTGACAATAAAATGTTTACGTTTGGCGACAACGCTGCCGTACTGTTCACAGTCCAAGTAATTGTTTCTGTATCATCGGCATACCAAATTTCACTACCTGTATTAGGGGACGATACAAGAAAAGGCCCAGCAGAGCCAGAAACAGTGATTATTGTATCATCTTGATCCGTTTGTCCACCTGCTAAGGCGTTATCTCTAACGGTTAGTCTGAAATCTAATTGACGTCCTACACTTGGAAGCACTTCCCATGTGGGTGTTACATTATTAATGATTGCTTCCAAATTAGGAAAGGTTCGTGTTGGGTCGGTAACAGGAAAATTAGTTCTGAATACAGGTCCTCCAAGGTTTGTTGGTAAAGGCGGTTGCGTATAGGTTCCATCATTATCATATTGCTCCCAGTTATATGTTAATACATCAGCTCCATTAGGATCAGAAGATCCACTAGCATCTAATATAAATGGAGTGGATTTAGGGATTGTATAATTAGATCCTGCAGTGGCAACTGGTTCGGCATTTGAGATGGTGATTTCAGTTTCACAAGCATCTGCTAATATGGAAGCAGACATCTGCACAATACTTCTTGCATGAAAGTAACCATCACTATTGTCCTGTACATTTGGTGCACAGATTCCAGCATATCCCATAATAGTCGACGCACTGCCAGGTTCGTAATCATCACTAACTTTTGACCCAAAACAAGCATTATAATAAGTGTGTCCCGCACCATATTGATGTCCAATTTCATGAGCTACGTAATCAATATCAAAAGGATCGAATTCGGGCGTCACGATTCCTGTCACACCTCTACCTTTACTTGAGGTAGCACACGGACTTGTTCCAGCAATTCCACCACCACCTGTACTAAATACATGGCCGATGTCATAACCACCAGATCCGATTAGTCCAGTGATATTAGAGGTGTTTACTCCTATCATTTGACCTCCGCTATAATTATCATAAGGCTCTGGGTCGCCTCCCACGGAGAATCCATTCTCATAAATCAATAAATTATTATTGGCCACTAGTTGAAACGTCGCAGCAAAGGCTCTTTCAAATACCGAATTTATTCGAGCTACCGTAATCACCATAGCAGCTAATGCATCAGCCTTTGCATCACCATTTCCAGCATTACTATCATCGTGATATGCAGTATATTCTGAGGTACAAGCAATAGCTATGTCATATCTTCTCAGCTTTCCGTCTTGTATATTTCTATTAATTTGACTCGTATCAAAATTCTCGTTCACATCGTTTTCAATATCATCAGCGTAACATCTCCAGTTATCTGTTGCACTTCTAGTATATTCCGATCTATTATAAACGACGTAATTTGATGTATCTCCTTTGGCATACGGGTCAATATAGATGGTTTTTTTACCAGTGATCAACCCTCGGAATCCTTGCGATGTAAAAGTAAAATAGATCTTATTTAAAGGGTTAGATATACTCTGTCCTATAAATGTCTTAATATTAGGATACATTGCTGCCAATTCAGGATGCATTACTTCGGTTCTCTGAATTCTATAATTTTCAATAGAACCATCAGGATTAGGAAACTGAGTAATTACATTACTGCCTCTTCCAATATTTGACACTCTATTAGGCGCTGTATTTATTCCAGTGGCAAGCGCGTTCATATCCAAAGAAAACACCTTGTAGGTATTCGGGATTATGACTCGTTTTAAATTTCTTGTTCTTTGTGAAAGTTCTGATTCTTGTTTTTCTAGCCAAACATTAGAAGTCGTTTGAGCAAATAAAGGAAGCATCATAAGGTATGATACTAACAAAAGTAATAATCGTTTCATAGTAGGTTTATTAAAATGATATCATTGATAAGGGGCTAACTTTCCAAATGATCTTTTAAGCTCGACCAAATTACTATAATTCCGAACAAAACAAAGAAAAATTCATGCTTTTTTGACGATAAAATGCAATTATCATCGTTAAAAAACACTTTTTGAGCATAATAATTGTATATTTATAAGTATATTCCTACAAGTAAGGGGGTTTCCAATTTTCTTCAATACTTCCACATAAAAAAAGCAGCATAATAAATGCTGCTTTTAAATAATATTATTAATCAATGCTTTTAATTCACTTTGAAAGCTTTCTCCTGAGGGTAGTATGCGACATCCTCAAGTTCTTCTTCAATACGCAATAACTGATTGTATTTAGCCATCCTGTCGCTTCTTGATGCCGAACCAGTTTTTATTTGACCTGTATTTAACGCTACAGCGAGATCCGCTATGGTGTTATCTTCAGTTTCTCCCGATCTATGTGACATTACCGATGTGTACCCCGCATTATGTGCCATATTCACTGCTGCAATAGTTTCTGTTAAAGTCCCTATTTGATTCACCTTTATTAGTATAGAATTCGCTATTCCATTTTCTATACCTCTTGATAATCTTTCTACATTAGTAACGAAAAGATCATCTCCAACCAATTGTACCTTATCGCCGATTTTTTCAGTTAAATATTTCCAGCCCTCCCAGTCATTCTCATCCATTCCATCTTCAATGGAGATTATAGGGTAGTTTGCTGCTAATTCGGCCAAATAATCCGCTTGTTCCTTACTCGAACGCACTTTACCTTTATCACCTTCGAATTTGGTGTAATCATATTTACCATCAACAAAAAATTCAGCCGCGGCGCAATCCAAAGCTATCATTACTTCGTCACCCAATTTGTATCCCGCTTTTTCAACCGCCTTTGCAATAGTATTCAATGCATCTTCTGTCCCATCTAAAGTTGGAGCAAAACCACCTTCATCACCCACTGCAGTGCTTAAACCACGGTCATGTAGTACTTTTTTAAGATTATGAAAAATCTCGGTACCCATTTGCATGGCATGTGTGAAATTATTTGCCTTTACCGGCATCACCATGAATTCTTGAAACGCAATCGGGGCATCACTATGCGAACCCCCATTGATGATGTTCATCATTGGCACAGGTAAAGTATTTGCCGAAACACCACCAACATATCTATACAATGGAAGATTCAATTCATTTGCTGCAGCTTTTGCCGCAGCTAATGAGACTCCAAGTATAGCATTTGCACCTAATTTAGATTTATTTGGAGTACCATCAAGATCGATCATTGTTTGATCAATATGATTTTGTTCAAATACAGATATGCCCAATAGTTCTTGTGCGATTATCGAGTTTACATTATCAACTGCTTTAATGACTCCCTTGCCCATATAGTTTTCACCTCCATCTCTCAGCTCAACTGCCTCGTGTTCTCCTGTAGAAGCACCGGACGGAACAGCAGCTCTACCTAAAATGCCGTTTTCAGTAATTACATCTACTTCAACAGTAGGGTTTCCTCTAGAATCAAATATTTGACGTGCGTGAATATTAATAATTATGCTCATTTCTTATAATTTTATTATGGTTGTACTGAATGCTAATTTACGAAATAGCCACCGTAATTATTAAAATTATGGTGACTATTGACTCAAACGTTTTAGTAATGTAAGAATAAGGTGTGAGGAAATATTAATTTATTTCAACTTCCTTGGCACTCTTTATATTTGCAATAAACTGATCGAATAAATATGAAGAATCATGTGGACCAGGACTTGCTTCTGGATGATATTGTACGGAGAAGCAATTCTTACTCTTCATTTTTATTCCAGCAACCGTATTATCATTTAAGTGAACATGGGTAATTTCAACATCTTGATGTGATTCCGTATCTTCCCTACTAATGGCAAAACCGTGATTTTGAGATGTGATTTCACCTTTTCCTGTTTTCAGATTCATGACAGGATGATTAATGCCACGATGTCCATGATGCATTTTAAAAGTAGAAATGCCATTAGACAATGCTATGACTTGATGACCAAGACAAATTCCGAATAAAGGTAAATCTCTTTCAATAATCTCTTTTGCAGTATTTCTAGCACTAGTCAACGGTTCTGGGTCGCCAGGTCCATTTGACAAGAAATACCCATCTGGGTTCCAAGCCTGCATGTCTTCAAAAGTACTGTTATAAGGAAACACCTTTATATACGCATCTCGTTTCTCTAGGTTACGAAGAATGTTTTTCTTAATTCCGATATCAAGAGCCGCAATTTTATAGGTTGCATTCTTGTTTCCATAGAAATAAGGCTCTTTGGTCGATACTTTAGAAGCAAGTTCCAGTCCGTTCATATTAGGAACTTTCTCAAGCTGTTTCTTAAGACCTTCAATATTTTCAACGTCCGTTGAAATCACAGCATTCATTGCTCCATTATCCCGTATATAACTTACAAGGGCTCTCGTATCTACATCAGATATGGCCAATACATTATTCTTATTAAGAAAATCTTCTAAAGACCCATCAGCGGCTTCACGTGAATATGTATAATTAAAATTTCTGCAAATAAGACCAGCTATCTTGACTGAATCGGATTCAACTTCATCGTCGTTAACTCCATAATTTCCTATATGCGCATTTGTGGTCACCATTAACTGGCCATAATACGACGGATCAGTAAAAATTTCTTGATATCCAGTCATACCCGTATTAAAACAAACTTCTCCAAAAGCACTACCTTCCTTATTCCCAACAGCCTTACCATAAAATATTGTACCATCAGCCAATAATATCAATGCCTTTTTCCTTTTACTATATTTCATGAAATTTATTTTAAGCAAAAATAGTTCATAATTTCAAAAATATCCATAAAAAAAGGCGTCAACTTATTAACTCCTTTTTGGAAATTGTTAAATACTTGTTTATATAGTTTTACTATAATCTAGGATACGTTTTAATTGAAAATCATCCTTGAATGACAGGTTATTTTCCTTAATATATTCCATAATTTTATCCAAGTCTTCTTTATCAGCATTAATTAATTTAAGAACTTGTTTCCTGCTCAATTTGAAATTTTTAATTTCACTATCCGTTTTCACATAGTAGTCGTATTTTTGTACATATTTGTCAGTCTTGCGGTTTAGCATTGGGTTTGCTGAGCCTTCTACTAAATTAATTTTATACCCTTTTAATATTGTGTATTCAGGAGTTTCATGAATTATTTCATAAATTCTATTATCCTCATTATAATAAAAGTTCTTATACACTTTATTATTGATGATAAACCTATCAATAGTGTTGAAGTTATAATTAAACATGGAATCTTTAGAGAATCTAGATTGAAATGACTGATTCTTTAAATCGATATTAATGTTTTTCACTCCGTATCTCTGCTTATCGATCGTCACTAAGACACCTCTATTTTCCCATTCTTCAAACAAGTAAACCGATCCTTGCACTTCTCTCGCAGGATTCACGAAAAATGTAGATGCACCGTATGAAACATTGGAAGAAGCTGCTTTTGTAAGCATCCCGGAATTGTTAACTACTCTATTGTTAAGAGCTGCACTATCTTGGGCATTTACAATTCCCACAGTTAGTATTGATAAAAAGGTTAAAAAAGTTTTCATAACTATTTTTTTTTAATAAGTTGATTTTGTTGAACTTGAATATAAATAAATCAAAAAGATAAATAGGAAAAATCGATAAAAATTTACCCTTTGATCAAGATAAATATTTAGATAAAAAGCTAGATCGATCTAAGAGACATGTAACTTTAAATAAGGCTCATCTAAGAATGATGTCAATGATTTCGTCTATTTAATTTATAAATAGTAAAATGCATAACAAAAAAAGGAGTCAAATTATATGACTCCTTTAACCTTTAAATAAATTTCATCTTCTAAAGAGAATTACTCTAATCAAGTAACTTCTTTACATCAAAATATTATTTATGACAGGCTATTACCCCTGCATACTGTACTATTTTAACTCCAGTTGCTTTATCTGCTCCCACAAGTTTAAGAAGTTGCTTTTTATAGAAAGTGATCGAGAATAATTTTTAAATCAAACTCTTTTTATATTCTAAATTGTTGGATGCTACAAATTTTTCGACTTCATCAATATTAATATTTTTACTTTTTAGAAATTTAAGAATTTGTTTTCTTTTCATACTAATCTCATCCCACTTACCATTTATAACAGCATAAAAACTTTGTCTAATAGTATAAATATATATTTTCTATTTACCATAGGATTACTAGATGCTGCTTTAACATTAAGATAGTATGCCTTTAAAATCGAAAAACATGAGGATTCATATAAAAATTCAAAACTTGTTTTTGGCCATTATATTCAAGCTCCCTATATTTTTTATTGTTCATGAGAATATAATCAATCTCATCAAAAGCAATTTTATACGTAGAGCTTTCTGTATATCTAGATTCAAAAGCTTGGGGATCTACATTAAGATTAAGGTTTCTAAATAATAGTTTTTCTTCAGATTTAGTAACTATTATCGAACGACCTTCCCATCGTTTGTTTAAATACAAGGATTCTCGAGATAATCTGGTAGTCCCATCAAAAGTAAAAGACTGTCCATTGGTAAAGATTTGAGTAAAATTATTTAGTTCAACTGCGTTTCTTCTATCTTCCGTTTGAGAAAAAACTGTTATGCTGCAACATAAAAATAACAATAGTGCAAATTTCATTGTATCTGTTATAAAAAAAAAGAGCTAATAAATTAGCTCTTTTAAATTGTTAAATACTTGTTTATATAGATTTGCTATATTCTAGGATACGTTTTAATTGAAAATCATTCTTGAATGACAAGTTATTATCCTTAGCATATCTCATGATTTTATCTAAGTCTTCATCGTCAGCATTAATTAGTTTAAGAACTTGTTTCCTACTCAATTTGAATTTTTTAATTTCACTATCTGTTTTCACATAGTAGCCGTATTTTTGGACATATTTGTCAGTTTTACGGTTTAGCATCGGGTTTGCTGAGCCTTCTACTAAATTAATTTTATACCCTTTCAATATTGCGTATTCCGGAGTTTCATGAATTATTTCATAAATTCTATTATCCTCATTATAATAAAAGTTCTTAAACACTTTATTATTGATGATAAATCTGTCAATATTATTGAAGTTATAATTAAAGACAGAATCTTTAGTGAATCTAGATTGAAATGCTTGATTCTTTAAGTCGATATTAATGTTCTTCATTCCGTATCTCTGCTTATCGATCGTCACTAAGACACCTCTATTTTCCCATTTTTCAAACAAATAGACCGACCCTTCTACGTCTCTCGCAGGATTCACAAAAAATGTAGAAGCTCCATTAGAGTTTTGAGGAGACGCTGCTTTTGTAAGCATTCCGGAATTGTTAACTACTCTATTATTAAGAGCCGCACTATCACTATCACTATTTTGTGCATTTACAATTCCTACAGATAGTATTGTCAAGAAGGTTAAAAAAGTTTTCATAATATTTTTTTTTTCAGATTCAAAAATAACAAATTGATACAACAATAAAGGGTAAACTTTATCCAAGTTTACCCTTTAAAACGTTAAATTTATCTAAAATTATTCTTCTTCGTTGGTTGATTTCACCTCAATCGGAGGTGTTGCAGCCTTACTTCCACCTCTACGACTTCTACGAGTTGATTTTTTCTTAGACTTATCGGCATTATAAATTTCGTTATAATCTACAAGCTCGATCATAGCCATATCCGCATTATCACCTAATCGGTTACCCAATTTTATTATCCTTGTATATCCACCTGGACGATCACCAACTTTAGCAGCAACATCCCTGAATAATTCAATTACTGCTTCTTTTTGCTTTAATCGACTCATAACGATACGTCTGTTATGTGTTGTATCTTCCTTCGATTTTGTAATCATTGGCTCTACAAATTGCTTTAAGGCCTTGGCCTTGGCTACAGTTGTATTGATGCGTTTATGCTCAATCAAAGAACAAGCCATATTGGCCAACATCGCTTTTCTGTGCGATTTTGTTCTTCCTAAATGATTTATTTTCTTTCCGTGTCTCATGACTTATTTATTAACAATCATCTTGCTTCAACTCACTATTGAGGAGCAAAATATGATGTGTTAGTCTTTATCTAATTTGTATTTACTTAAATCCATTCCGAAACTTAATCCTTTTACGTTTACCAGCTCTTCAAGCTCCGTAAGAGATTTTTTTCCAAAGTTCCTAAACTTCATCAAATCATTTTTATTAAATGATACTAAGTCTCCTAAAGTATCAACTTCAGCTGCTTTCAAACAATTCAAGGCACGAACCGAAAGATCCATATCAACAAGCTTGGTTTTAAGCAATTGCCTCATATGCAATGACTCTTCATCGTAGGTTTCAGTTTGAGCTATCACATCAGCTTCTAACGTGATTCTCTCATCCGAGAATAACATAAAGTGATGTATCAATGTCTTAGCCGCTTCTGTTAATGCATCTTGCGGATTTATTGACCCATCTGTCTGAATTTCGAAAATCAATTTCTCGTAATCCGTTTTTTGTTCAACACGATGGTTCTCAATACTATACTTTACATTCTTGATAGGTGTAAAAATAGAATCTGTGAAAATTGTTCCCATAGCTGCAGAAGACTTCTTGTTTTCTTCTGCTGGAACATATCCTCTGCCTTTTTCGATCGTCAATTCCATATTGATGCTTACTTTAGGGTCCATGTTACAGATCACTAGATCTGAATTCAACACTTGGAATCCTGAAATGAATTTCTGAAAATCACCAGCAACGATTCTATCTTGTCCAGAAATCGAAATAGTTACAGTTTCATTGTCTACTTCATCAATCTGTCTTTTGAAATTTACTTGTTTCAAGTTCAAGATCATTTCCGTTACATCCTCAACAACACCTGCAATCGTAGAAAATTCATGATCAACACCTTCAATTCTTACTGAAGTAATTGCAAATCCTTCCAAAGAAGATAATAATACTCTTCTTAGGGCATTACCTACTGTCAATCCGTATCCTGGTTCTAAAGGTCTGAATTCGAATTTACCTTCGAAATCAGTTGAATCAATCATGATTACTTTGTCGGGCTTCTGAAAATTTAATACTGCCATATTTGCTTTTTCTATCAGTTATTATTTAGAGTATAATTCGACGATGAATTGCTCATTGATGTTTTCTGGAATCTGAAGTCTAGCAGGAATAGAAACGTACTCTCCTTGCTTTGTGTCATCATTCCATGTAATCCACTCATACACATGATTAGCATTAGAAAGCGCTCTTTCGATTGCTTCCAATGACTTTGATTTTTCTCTTACGCCAACAACATCGCCAGCTTTTAATTGGTAAGAAGGTATGTTTACCAATTCACCGTTTACTGTAATGTGTCTGTGAGAGACTAATTGTCTTGCTCCGCTTCTTGATGGTGAAACTCCCATTCTGTAAACCACATTATCTAAACGAGATTCACATAATTGAAGTAATACCTCACCTGTAATTCCTTGAGCAGCCGTAGCTTTTTTAAACATGTTTCTAAATTGCTTTTCTAAAATACCATAAGTATATTTAGCTTTTTGTTTCTCCATTAACTGGATAGCATATTCAGATTTTTTTCCACGTCTTCTGTTGTTTCCGTGTTGCCCTGGAGGATAATTTCTTTTCTCGAAAGCTTTATCATCTCCAAAAATAGCTTCACCAAATTTTCGAGCTATTTTAGTTTTAGGACCAGTATATCTTGCCATTTCTAATTTGTTTTGAGAGTGGTCATGAATTAAGGTCTTACGTTTAATCCTTCGATGACCAGTACCTCCCGTTGGTTATACTTAATAATTATTATTTAAACTCTTCTTCTTTTAGGAGGTCTACATCCGTTGTGTGGTAAAGGAGTAACATCGATGATCTCTGTTACTTCAATCCCAGAATTATGAATCGCACGAATTGCAGATTCCCTTCCGTTACCAGGACCTTTAACATATACCTTTACTTTTTTAAGCCCTGCTTCGATTGCAACTTTCGCTGCATCTTCCGAAGCCAATTGAGCTGCGTAAGGTGTGTTTTTCTTAGAACCTCTAAAACCCATCTTTCCTGCAGATGACCAAGAGATCACATCTCCTTTTTTGTTTGTAAGTGATATAATGATATTGTTGAAAGAAGCAGTAACATGTGCTTGTCCAACAGACTCAACAACAACCTTACGTTTTTTAGTACTTGACTTTGCCATATTTTTTAGTATTTAGATTCCAGTAGTTAGTAATTAATCTTTTATGATGGAAACAAATTGATTTTGAATCGTGCTAACATCCAACTACTAGGTACTAATTTCTATTTATTATTTAGTTACTTTTTTCTTGTTAGCAACTGTTTTTCTTCTACCTTTTCTGGTCCTTGAGTTATTCTTGGTTCTCTGACCTCTTAATGGAAGTCCAGCTCTATGACGAATTCCTCTATAACATCCAATGTCCATTAAACGCTTAATGTTCAATTGAGTTTCAGAACGTAATTCACCTTCAATCTTAAAAGTAGAAACCGCCTCACGAATGCCGCTGATATCATCATCGGTCCAATCGTCCACTTTTGTACTTTCGTCAACCTTAGCAATTGCTAAAATATCTTTTGCTCTACTTCTACCTATTCCGAAGATATAGGTAAGCGATATAACGCCTCTTTTCTGTTTTGGTATATCTACACCTGCAATTCTTGCCATAGCTTATCCTTGTCTTTGTTTGAATCTAGGATTCTTTTTGTTAATTACGTAAAGTCTACCCTTTCTACGCACGATCTTACAATCTACGCTTCTCTTCTTAACTGATGCTCTTACTTTCATCTGTTCTAGTATCTATAAGTTATACGAGCCTTCGTTAAATCGTAAGGACTCATTTCTAATTTTACCTTATCTCCAGGTAATAGTTTGATATAATGCATTCGCATTTTACCAGAAATATGTGCTGTCACAATGTGACCATTTTCTAATTCAACTCGGAACATGGCATTCGATAATGCTTCGATGATTGTTCCGTCTTGTTCTATTGCTGCCTGTTTTGCCATATTACGCTACTGCTTTTCTATTTTTACCAGTTTTCATCAAGCCATCATAATGCTTGTTCAATAAATATGAATTCACCTGCTGCATCGTATCGATTGCTACACCTACCATAATCAATAATGATGTACCTCCAAAGAACAATGCCCAACCTTGCTGAATACCCATTAGCTTTACAATAATCGCTGGAAAAACAGCAATTAATGCTAAGAATATGGATCCAGGCAATGTTATTTGCGACATGATCTTATCTAAATACTCCGATGTTTCGGATCCCGGACGTATTCCAGGAATGAATCCACCACTTCTCTTTAGATCATCAGCCATTTTATTGGTAGGAACGGTAATTGCCGTATAGAAGTATGTAAATATTATTATTAACAATGCGAAGACTACGTTGTACCAGAATCCGAAAAGATCTGAAAATGCCGTCTGCATCCATGCACCGACACTTGTGTCGCTTAATGAATTACCTATTAAACTAGGCACAAACATAATAGCTTGTGCAAAAATGATTGGCATCACACCAGAAGCATTCAATTTTAATGGGAGGAATTGACGAGATCCAAAAACGTTTTTCTCATAACCACCAGATTGTGTTCGTCTTGCATATTGAACAGCAATCTTCCTAACGGCCATAACTAACATTACTGAAGATAATATGATCACGAACCAAACTATTAATTCAATCAATATTAACATCGGACCACCGTTATTTTCTGTAACTCTTGAAGTGAATTCTTGCACAAACGACTGAGGTAACGTTGCGATAATACCAACCATGATCAATAATGAAATACCATTACCGATACCTTTATCTGTAATTTTTTCACCTAACCACATTGCGAAGATACAACCGGTTACAAGGATTACCACTGATGAGAAATAAAATGTAAAACTCTGTCCTAACAAGAATGCCGACGATGGGATACCCAAACTAGGCAAACTCGCTAAGTAACCTGGTGCCTGTACCAAACAGATTCCAATTGTCAACCAACGCGTAATCTGCGTAATTTTCTTTTGTCCACTTGCACCTTCTTTTTGAAGTTTTTGAAGATAAGGAATCGCAATTCCCATCAACTGAACAACAATAGAAGCCGAAATGTAAGGCATAATACCTAATGCAAAAACAGAGGCATTTGCAAATGCACCTCCTGTAAAGGCATTAAGCAATCCTAAAAGACCACCATCTGTAGAATCTTGTAAACCACCTAATTGAGCGGCATCAATCCCAGGAAGCACCACTTGTGCACCAAAACGGTACACCAATAGCAATCCAAGAGTCAAGATGATTCGTTCACGCAGTTCCTCGATTCTCCAAACGTTTTTTAATGTCTCTATAAATTTCATTCTTTATGTTTCTTATAAAGTTACAGCTTCTCCTCCTGCAGCTTCAATAGCAGCTTTTGCTGAAGCGGTAAACTTATGAGCAGTTACTTTTAATTTGGCTTTTAATTCGCCTCTTCCCATGATCTTGACAAGCTCATTCTTTCCAGCAAGTCCAAGAGAAACAAATGTATCATGGTCTGCAGATCCTTTCACTTTTTTATCATCCACCAATTGTTGAAGCGTATCAAGGTTGATACCTTGGTGTTCTTTTCTGTTGATGTTCGTAAAACCAAATTTAGGAACACGTCTTTGAAGGGGCATTTGTCCACCTTCAAAACCAATCTTACGAGAATATCCCGATCTAGATTTAGCTCCTTTGTGTCCTCTTGTAGCAGTGCCACCTTTTCCAGAACCTTGACCTCTACCAACTCGCTTACCTTGAGTTTTATTAGACCCTTCTGCAGGTTTTAAATTACTTAAATTCATTTCAGTTCTTTATTATTTTGTTTCTTCAACAGAAACTAAATGTTTGACTTTATTTACCATACCAAGGATATTTGGAGTGGCATCATGTTCTACAACTTGGCCAATCTTTTTCAAACCTAAAGCTTCCAATGTTCTTTTTTGGTTTTTAGTGCGATTAATTGCGCTTTTCCTCTTTGTTACTTTGATCTTTGCCATCTTATCCTTAATTATCCTTTAAATACTTTCTCAATAGAAACACCTCTTTCTCTAGCAATGGTTCTTGCATCTCTCAGTTGCAATAGGGCATCAAAAGTCGCTTTTACCACATTATGAGGATTAGAAGATCCTTGTGATTTAGATAATACATCATGTATACCAACTGCTTCTAACACTATTCTCACGGCACCTCCTGCAATTACTCCAGTACCGGGAGCTGCTGGAATGATGTTCACTCTAGCACCACCATATTTTCCTTTTTGCTCGTGAGGCAATGTTCCTTTTACTAAAGGAATTCGAACCAAATTCTTCTTGGCATCTTCAATGGCTTTTGCAATTGCACTCGCCACATCTTTCGATTTCCCTAAACCATGACCTACAACGCCAGCTTCATCACCAACTACTACGATCGCTGAAAACCCGAATGCACGTCCACCTTTGGTAACTTTAGTTACCCTCTGAACACCAACCAAACGATCTTTAAGATCTAGTCCACCTGGTTTTACTAATTCTGCACTTTTATACTTTTGATACATATTTCCTTAGAATTTTAATCCGGCTTCCCTTGCGCCTTCTGCTAATGATTTCACTCTACCATGATATAAATAACCACCCCTATCAAAAGAAATAGTCTCAACACCAGCTTTTATAGCACTATCTCCTATTGCTTTTCCTACTTGAGCAGCAACTTCGATTTTGGTTCCTTTAGCCTTAATGCCCTTATCTCTTGAAGATGCAGCAGCCAAAGTCTTGCCAGTAACATCATCAACGATTTGAGCATATATCTCTTTATTACTTCTAAAAACAGCCAATCTTGGTCGCGTTCCTGTACCAGAAACAACCTTACGGATTCTGCTTTTAATTCTTATTCTTCTTTCGTTTTTAGTCAATGCCATAACGTCTATTATTAAGCTGATTTACCTGCTTTTCTTCTCAATATTTCTCCTACGAACTTAACACCTTTTCCTTTGTAAGGTTCAGGTCTACGGAATCCGCGAATCTTAGCGGCAACTTGCCCAACTAATTGCTTATCGTGAGATGTTAATTTTATAATTGGGTTCTTCCCTTTTTCTGAAATTGTTTCTACTTTAACTTCAGGAGCAATGTTCAACACAATATTATGTGAATAACCTAAAGCTAGATCTAATTTCTGTCCTTGGTTGCTTGCTCTGTACCCTACACCAACTAATTCTAGTTCTTTGGTCCATCCTTTAGATACACCTGCGACCATATTGTCCATAAGTGATCTGTAAAGACCATGCTTTGCTTTTTGATCTTTGGTATCTGAAGAACGTGTAACCATTACATTCCCGTCCTCAACCTTAATCTCTATTGAATCAAAGTTCTGGGTTAATTCTCCCATTTTCCCTTTAACAGTTACAACGTTGTCTTTAATGTCAACGGTAACGCCTTCTGGAATTGCTACTGGGTTATTTCCTATTCTTGACATGATTTTCTTGTCTTTAGATAATTAGTAAACGTAACATAAAACTTCTCCACCTACATTCTCTCTTTGAGCTTGCTTCCCTGTCATCACACCGTGAGATGTTGAAACGATGGCAATACCAAGACCATTAAGGATTCGTGGATATTCACCAGAACCTGAATATTTACGCAAACCTGGTTTACTTATTCTCTGTAATTTCTTGATTACAGGCTCTTTTGTTTCCTTGTTGTACTTTAGGGCGATCTTAATGCTGCCTTGTACTGTTGAATCTTCGAACTTGTAACTTAAGATATATCCTTGATCGAATAATATCTTCGTGATTTCTTTTTTTAGATTTGATGCAGGAATCTCCACAACTCTGTGGTTAGCTCTTACAGCATTTCTAATTCTTGTTAAATAATCCGCTATTGGATCTGTATACATAGTTATTAATTTGCGGTTTCAGTTTTCGACTTATGTCGAACTTAAAGCCAATTTATAATCTTACCAACTTGCCTTTCTAACACCAGGTATTAACCCTTCATTAGCCATTTTTCTAAATGTTACACGTGAGACACCAAACGTTCGCATATACCCTTTAGGTCTTCCTGTTATTTTACATCTGTTATGCATTCTTACAGGAGATGCGTTCTTTGGCAATTTTTGCAATCCTTCGTAGTCTCCAGCTTCTTTTAAAGCTTTTCTCTTTTCAGCATATTTTGCAACCGTTGCAGCTCTTTTTCTCTCACGAGCCTTCATTGATTCTTTAGCCATAACTAATTATTTTTTAAAAGGTATTCCTAGTTCTGTTAACAATGATTTCGCCTCTTTATCCGTACCAGCAGTAGTTACAAATGTGATATCCATTCCAGATATCTTGTTCACTTTGTCGATATCGATTTCAGGGAAAATGATTTGTTCAGTAATACCTAAATTGTAATTACCTCTTCCATCAAATCCAGTAGCTTTAATTCCGCCAAAGTCTCTTACTCGAGGTAACGCAGATGTTACAAGTCTATCTAAAAACTCATACATACGTTCTCCTCTTAAAGTCACTTTAACACCAATTGGCATACCTTTTCTTAATTTGAAAGATGCAACATCTTTCTTAGAAATAGTAGCCACAGCTTTTTGACCTGTGATATTTGTTATCTCTTCTATTGAATGATCAATAAGTTTCTTATCAGACACAGCTCCTCCAACTCCTCGCGAAAGTACTATTTTCTCAAGCTTTGGCACTTGCATGACATTCTTATATCCAAATTCTTCCTTAAGAGCAGAAACGACTCTGTCTTTATACTCTTGTTTTAATCTTGGTGTATAGCTCATAATTAAACTACTTGATCCGATTTTTTTGCAATTCTCTCTTTCTTACCACCATCTATTCTATATCCTACTCTTGTCGTCTCGCCACTTTTTGGGTCGATTAAAGATAGATTAGAAATATGCATTGGTGCTTCTTTCTCTACAATACCACCTTGAGGGTTTTGTGCACTAGGTTTGGTGTGTTTTTTCACCATGTTAATGCCCTCTACAATGGCCTTGTTCTTATCGATGAATATCTGAAGAATCTTTCCTTCGCTACCTTTATGGTCTCCAGCAATGACTCTTACTGTATCTCCTGATTTTATTTTAAGTTTTCCCATTTTTACTAAAATGTTTGTATTAAAGCACCTCTGGTGCCAGTGATACAATTTTCATGAATTGTTTATCACGAAGCTCTCTTGCAACAGGTCCAAAAACACGAGTTCCTCGCATTTCACCAGTTGGGTTTAAAAGAACACATGCATTATCATCGAATCTGATATATGATCCATCTGGTCGTCGAACTTCTTTTACAGTACGTACAACAACCGCAGTTGACACAGCACCTTTCTTGATACTTCCGTTAGGTGTAGCATCCTTAACAGATACAACGATCTTATCACCAACTGAAGCATAACGTCTTTTTGTACCACCCAAAACCCTGATGGTCAAAACTTCTTTTGCTCCTGTGTTATCGGCTACTTTTAATCTTGATTCTTGTTGTAACATAATTACTTAGCTCTTTCAATGATTTCTACTAGTCTCCAACATTTGGATTTACTCATAGGACGTGTTTCCATGATCCTAACCGTATCTCCTTCGTTACAGTCGTTTGTTTCGTCGTGAGCAACGTACTTCTTCGTTTTTAAAACGAACTTTCCGTACATCGGGTGTTTTACTTTCTTGACCTCAGCAACCACAATTGATTTCTGCATCTTGTTGCTAGTAACAACACCTATACGCTCTTTTCTTAAATTTCTTTTTTCCATCTTCTAATACAGTTACTGTGTATCACGATTATTTAATTCTGTTGCCACTCTAGCTACACTTCTTCTTACAAAACGTAGTTGGACTGGATTCTCTAACGGAGAAATAGCATGAGCCATTTTTAAGTCAGTATAACTCTTTTTCAATTCACCTAGCTTCTCTTGTAATTCAGCTGTAGATAATTCTTTTACTTCTGATTGTTTCATAATATTACTAGATTAAGCCTCGTAATCACGAGCGACAATGAATTTAGTTTTTACAGGTAATTTCTGAGCTGCCAAACGTAATGCTTCTTTAGCAACATCCATTGGAACACCAGCTACCTCAAATAGGATTCTACCTGGTTTCACAACAGCTGCCCAATATTCTACAGCACCTTTACCTTTACCCATACGTACTTCAAGAGGCTTCTTTGTAATAGGTTTGTCTGGAAATATTTTAATCCATAACTGCCCTTCTCTTTTCATATGACGAGTAGCAGCAATACGTGCAGCTTCTATTTGACGTGATGTCAAGAAATTAGAATCCAAAGATTTAATTCCGAACATTCCGTTAGAAAGTAAATGCCCTCTTCCGGTATTTCCTTTCATACGTCCTTTCTGGACTTTACGAAACTTTGTTCTTTTAGGTTGTAACATTTTTTCTTTACTTTAAAAAATTACTTTCTTCGACGATTCTTGTTTCCTCTATCATTTCCACCTTTACCCTTTTGCTTGGATAAACCAACCAAAGGAGAAAGTTCTCTCTTACCATAAACTTCGCCTTTCATGATCCACACTTTAACACCTAATCTACCGTAAGTAGTATGCGCTTCAACTAGTGCGTAATCGATATCTGCTCTAAAAGTTGATAAAGGAATACGTCCATCCTTGTATTGTTCTTGACGTGCCATTTCAGCACCATTTAAACGACCACTGATCTGAATCTTAATTCCTTCGGCATTCATACGCATTGTAGCAGCAATAGCCATTTTAATTGCTCTTCTGTATGAGATTCTACTCTCTATCTGTCGTGCAATACTAGATCCTACTAAAAATGCATCAAGCTCAGGTCTCTTGATCTCAAAGATGTTGATCTGAACTTCCTTATCTGTGATCTTCTTAAGCTCTTCCTTCAACTTATCTACCTCTTGCCCACCTTTTCCGATAATGATACCAGGTCTAGCAGTAGTGATAGTAACGGTTATAAGTTTCAGAGTTCTTTCAATGATCACTCTAGACACACTAGCTTTAGATAAACGAGCGTGAATGTACTTTCTGATCTTATCGTCTTCGGCAAGTTTATCGCCGTAATCGTTACCACCATACCAGTTAGATTCCCAACCTCTTATGATTCCTAAACGATTTCCGATAGGGTTTGTCTTCTGTCCCATTTATTAATTGCTTTGTGTGTTATTTTTAGCTCCAAGCACCACAGTTACATGGTTGGAACGTTTTCTTATTCTATGAGCACGACCTTGTGGTGCTGGACGCAATCTCTTAAGCATTGATCCGCTATCCACTTTGATCTCCTTTACAAATAGCTCAGCTTCTTCAACATTGCCATCTTCATTCTTTGCTTGCCAGTTTGCAACCGCAGACAATACTAATTTCTCTAAACGTCTTGATGCTTCTTTTTGACTGAACCTCAAAACATTAAGTGCCTTGTCAACGTTCTCGCCTCTTACTAGATCAGCAACTAAACGCATTTTTCTTGGCGACGTTGGGCAGTTGTTGAGCTTTGCGAATGCAATATGCTTCTTCCCTTCCTTAATAGCGTCAGCCATTTCTTTTTTACGACTTCCCATTGCTCTTATTTTTTACCTTTATTTTTTGCACCAGCATGACCTCTAAATGATCTTGTTGGAGAAAATTCACCTAATTTATGACCAACCATGTTCTCAGTAACATATACTGGTACGAATTGGCGTCCGTTGTGAACTGCAATTGTTTGACCTACAAAATCTGGAGTGATCATACTTGCTCTTGACCAAGTCTTGATAACCGATTTCTTGTTAGCTTCTACGTTAGCAGCAACTTTCTTCTCTAATTTATAATGAACGTAAGGTCCTTTTTTTAATGATCTTGCCATGATATATTATTTCTTTCTACGTTCTACAATATATTTGTTACTCGCTTTTGTCTTAGAACGGGTTCTGTAACCTTTTGCAGGTATTCCATTTCTAGAACGTGGGTGTCCACCAGAGGACTTCCCTTCACCACCACCCATTGGGTGATCTACAGGGTTCATTACTACTGGCCTTGTTCTTGGACGTCTTCCTAACCATCTTGATCTACCTGCTTTACCAGATACTAATAATTGGTGATCAGAGTTAGATACAACCCCTATGGTTGCCATACAGTCTGCAAGAATCAACCTTGTTTCACCAGATGGTAGTTTTACTGTTGCGAACTTACCGTCTTTTGCCATTAATTGCGCAAAAGAACCAGCACTTCTTGCCATTACTGCTCCTTGACCAGGACGTAACTCTAAACAAGAAATAATCGTTCCCAATGGAATTTCACCCAAAGGCATTGCATTTCCGATCTCTGGAGCAATATCGGTGGTTCCAGATACGATCTTCTGTCCTACTTTAAGGCCATTTTGTGCAATGACATAAGTTTTATCACCGTCTTGGTAATTCAATAAAGCTATGAAAGCTGTTCTGTTTGGATCGTATTGAATAGAAGCTACTTCCGCTGGTATTCCAGTTTTGTTTCGCTTGAAATCAATGATACGATATCTTCTTTTATGACCTCCACCCTTATAGCGCATGGTCATTTTTCCACGATTGTTTCTACCACCTGAACGTTTTTTCGGAGCTAATAAGCTTTTTTCCGGCTTGTCAGTAGTAATGGCATCGAACCCATTTACTACTCTAAATCGCTGTCCCGGTGTGATCGGTTTTAATTTTCTTACTGACATTGTTGTCTAATTACATGTTACTGTATAAATCAATCACTTCACCTTCCGCCAGTTGTACAATTGCCTTTTTAGTAGCATTTGTTTTACCATGTTGAATACCAGTTTTTGTAAACTTGGTACTTCTATCTGGACGGACATTTATAGTACGAACTTTATCAACAGAAACGCCATAAGCTGCTTCAACAGCTTTTTTGATCTCTACCTTGTTCGCCTTTGTATTCACTTGAAATGTATAGCAGTTATTCAACTCGCTATCCGCTGTCGCTTTTTCTGTGATGATAGGTTTAATTAAGATACTCATCTCGTTTCTATTTACTTAAGTTCAATTCAATTCCTTCTAATGCGCTCTCCAAAAGAACTACTTGATTTGCATTTAAAATCTTGTAAGTACTTAATTCTGAGTTCATTATGACTTCAGAGCCTTTTAAATTGCGCGAAGACAAATATACGTTATTATTTGACCCACCCAACACGAAGAGAGACTTTTTGTTTTCAAGGTCTAACGCCTTTAAAACAGCTTGAAAATCTTTTGTTTTCGGAGCATCAAAATTGAAGTCCTCTAACACAACAATTGACTTCTCACTTGCCTTGATGCTCAAAGCAGATTTACGAGCCAAACGCTTTAGATTTTTATTAAGCTTGAAACCGTAATTTCTTGGTCTTGGGCCGAAAATTCGTCCACCACCTCTAAACACACCAGACTTGATACTACCCGCACGAGCGGTACCAGTTCCTTTTTGCTTCTTGATCTTACGTGTACTACCAGTAATCTCAGCTCTTTCCTTAGCCTTGTGTGTTCCTTGACGTTGATTAGCTAAATATTGCTTAACATCAAGATATACAGCGTGATTATTAGGCTCAATCGCGAACACATCTTTAGAAAGCTCTGCTTTCCTTCCTGTGTCTTTTCCTTTAATATCTAATACTGCTACCTTCATTACTTCTGTATCGTTACATAAGTGTTCTTGTGTCCAGGAATAGATCCCTTAATAACAAGTAAATTCTTTTCAGGAACTACTTTCAAGACTCTTAAATTTTGAACTTTTACTTTCACGTTACCCATTTGACCTGCCATTTTCATTCCTTTGAAAACTCTTGCAGGATAAGAGGCAGCTCCAATAGAACCTGGCGCTCTTAAACGGTTATGCTGTCCATGAGTAGCTTGTCCTACACCAGCAAATCCATGGCGTTTTACAACTCCTTGGAATCCTTTTCCTTTTGAGGTGCCAGCCACATCTACGAACTCACCTTCAACAAAGTGCTCTACTGTAATTGTATCACCTAATTTGTACTCCTCATCATAACCTTGGAACTCGGCAACTCGACGCTTAACAGTAGTACCGGCTTTCTTGGCATGACCCATTTCTGCTTTAGTGGCACTTTTCTCTGTCTTGTCATCGAAACCTAGTTGAAGAGCTTCATACCCATCAACTTCTGTGGTTCTGACTTGGGTAACCACGCATGGTCCAGCTTGAATGACAGTACAGGGCATATTTTTCCCGTTCTCGTCAAAGATGCTGGTCATACCTACTTTTTTTCCTATTAACCCAGACATAATTATTTATTAATTTATTAGTACTTATTTATTAAAAAAATTCAGGGCCGAAATACGTTCAACCCTGAATGTATTTTTACCGTTTTTCCCTCGCTCGCGGCTCAGGACATGTATTCGAGGATCACTCCTCGCTTTATTACTTACACCTTGATCTCTACTTCAACGCCACTTGGTAATTCAAGTTTCATCAATGCATCAATTGTTTTGGAAGAAGAACTATAGATATCCAATAACCTCTTGTAAGAACTTAATTGAAATTGCTCTCTAGACTTCTTATTCACGTGTGGTGAACGCAATACTGTGAAAATTTTCTTGTGTGTTGGCAACGGAATTGGTCCAGTAACCACAGCACCTGTACTTTTTACAGTTTTAACAATCTTATCAGCAGACTTGTCTACTAAGTTGTGATCGTAAGATTTTAATTTTATTCTGATTTTCTGACTCATTTTTCTTAAGATTTACGATTCAACACCTTTAGCAGCCTTGATTACTTCTTCTGATATATTTGAAGGAGTTTCAGCATAGTGCGAAAATTCCATAGTTGACGTTGCTCGTCCAGATGACAATGTTCTTAATGTTGTTACATAACCAAACATTTCTGAAAGTGGCACAGTCGCTTTTACAGTTTTTGCACCTGCTCTATCTCCCATATCACTTACTTGTCCTCTACGACGGTTAAGATCACCTACAATATCACCCATGTTTTCTTCAGGTGTGATCACCTCAAGTTTCATGATTGGTTCCATGATCACCGCCTTAGCCGCTTTTGCAGAATTCTTGAATCCTAGCTTCGCTGCCAATTCGAATGATAATTGATCTGAATCCACATCGTGATAAGACCCATCGGTCAATGTCACTTTCATAGAATCCACTTCATATCCAGCCAAAGGCCCGTTGATCATTGCCATTTTGAAACCTTTCTCTACAGAAGGCACAAATTCTTTAGGCACATTACCACCTTTTATTTTATTGATGAATTCAAGACCTGTTACACCTTCTTCAGCTGGTTCAAGTGTAAATACAATGTCAGCAAATTTACCACGACCACCAGATTGTTTTTTATAAACTTCTCTATGTTGCGCAACACGGGTAATAGCTTCTTTGTACTCAACCTGTGGTTGTCCTTGATTTACTTCAACTTTAAACTCGCGACGTAAACGATCTACAATAACGTCTAAGTGAAGCTCACCCATCCCAGATATAATAGTCTGACCTGAAGCTTCATCCGAACGCACTGTAAATGTAGGGTCTTCTTCAGCTAACTTTGCTAAACCCATACCTAATTTATCCACATCTGCTTTAGTCTTAGGCTCAACCGCGATACCAATTACGGGATCAGGGAAGTTCATAGATTCTAAAACAATAGGATACTTTTCTGCTGAAAGTGTGTCTCCTGTTTTGATGGATTTAAATCCAACAGCAGCTCCAATATCTCCAGCTTCTATATAATCAATTGCGTTTTGTTTGTTAGCATGCATTTGGTAGATACGCGAAATACGTTCTTTTTTTCCAGAACGATTGTTCAACACATAAGAACCTGCATCTAAACGACCAGAATACGCTCTAAAGAATGCTAAACGTCCTACAAAAGGATCTGTAGCAATTTTAAATGCCAATGCAGCGAATGGTTCGTCTACACTTGGCTTGCGGATTTCTTCTTGTTCTGTGTCTGGGTTCATACCAATGATACCTTCCTTATCCATTGGAGAAGGTAAATAACGACATACAGCATCTAATAAGAACTGCACCCCCTTATTTTTGAAAGCAGAACCACAAATCATTGGAATAATGGACATATCCATTACAGCAGCTCTAAGTGCGGCATGCACTTCGTCTTCTGTAATAGAATCTTCATCTTCCATGAATTTTTCTAAAAGATTCTCATCATATCCTGCTACTTCTTCAATAAGTAATGCACGATATTTACG